>PPYF01129185.1_pt1 | contig 133979 bp, 146 predicted proteins | sample 1559871 | NCBI WGS metagenome assembly PPYF01 (sample SAMN08240021, study PRJNA423297) | Human gut metagenome, whole genome shotgun sequencing project.
ATGCCTATGGCGCCCCGGTGTGGAAGTGGAACGATGATTTCACCGCTTCTGCCACCTTTACTTGCGGCAATAATGCCTCTCACGTGGAGACGGTGAACGCAACCGTCACCAATGAGGTGACCACTGCGGCCACCTGCGAGGCCGACGGCGTGCGGACCTACACCGCCAAGGTCACCTTCGAGGGCAAGGAGTACACCGATACCAAGACCGAGACCATTGCGGCCACCGGCCATGCTTACGGCGAGCCTGTGTGGAAGTGGAACGATGATTTCACCGCTTCTGCCACCTTTACTTGCGGCAATGATGATTCCCATGTGGAGAAGGTGAACGCTGCTGTTACCAACGAGGTGACCACCGAGGCCACCTGCGAGGCCGACGGCGTACGGACCTACACCGCCAAGGTCACCTTCGAGGGCAAGGACTACACCGACACCAAGACCGAGACCATTGCGGCCACCGGCCATGCTTATGGCGCCCCGGTGTGGAAGTGGAACGATGATTTCACCGCTTCTGCCACCTTTACCTGCGGCAACAACGCCGCTCACGTGGAGAACGTGACAGCCACCGTCACCAACGCTGTGACCGCCGAGGCCACTTGCGAGGTCGATGGCGTCCGCACCTATACCGCTAAGGTCACCTTCGAGGGCAAGGAGTACACCGATACCAAGACCGAGGTCATTCCCGCCACCGGTCATGCTTACGGTGAGCCGGTGTGGAAGTGGAACGATGATTTCACCGCTTCTGCCACCTTTACCTGCGGCAATGATACTTCCCATGTGGAGACGGTGAACGCAACCGTCACCAATGAGGTGACCACCGAGGCCACCTGCAAGGCTGACGGCGTGCGGACCTACACCGCCAAGGTCACCTTCGAGGGCAAGGAGTACACCGATACCAAGACGGAGGCCATCCCCGCCACCAGCCACGACACGGAGCTGGTGGGTGCCAAGGATGCCACCTGCACCGAGGACGGCTACACCGGCGACGAGGTCTGCAAGATCTGCCAGACTGTCGTGAAGCAGGGCGAGGTGATTCCCGCTCTGGGTCACGACTACAAGGATGGCAAGTGCAGCCGCTGCGGCGCTGAGGAGCCTACCACTCCCGTGGAGCCCGGCAAGCCCGCCACCGGCGACAGCAGCACTCTGGTGCTGTGGCTGGCCCTGCTGGCCGTCTCCGGTATGGCTGTGACGGTCATTCCCTCCCGCAAAAAGCGCAGCCGGTAACATACGATCACTGGCTGACTCATTCACCGAGGAAGCTGCCTGCGGGCAGCTTCCTCGGCTTTTTATCCCCTTGTATACGCCGGGCAGTCGTGCATCCCAGCGCACAAGGCTCAAAATTTTCGAGTGACAAGCGGTTTGAATTGTGATATAGTGATAGTCCCATCGATGGACGAGGACGGATGCAGATCCGCCCTTGTTCCTCCATGATATGATCGCAGCGTGGGGCCAGGACAGAGCACCGCACCCCATAGAGGAGGCTGATTATGAGAGAGATCGCACACATCCGGGCCACGATGCTGGGGCGGTTTGCCCTGCAGCAGACCGGCATGAAGGAGCCCCAGATGGTCAGTCTCGCCGGCCGTTCCGGGCGGCTGTGGACGCTGGTGGCCTACCTGATCCTGCACCGGGATCGGGGCATCCCCGCTCAGGAACTCATCGACCTTCTGTGGCCCGACGGCAGCGGCAGCAATCCCGCCAGCACCCTGCAAAATAACGCCAGCCGGGCACGCAACGCCATGGCTACACTGGGCTTTTCCGACACCAAGGGCATGATCCGCTACGAAAACGGCCTGTACCGCTGGGTTCCCGGAACCGATACATGGCTGGATGTGGATGTCTTTGAGAATCTGGCCCGCCGGGCGCTGGAGACCTCCGACCCGGAGGAGCTCCGGACACTGGGCCGGGAGGCCGCCGATCTGTATCAGGGGGATTTCCTGCCGGATGCGGCCGACGAGCTGTGGTGTGCCGATCTTCACGCCTACTATCGCTCCCTGTTCGTGCGGCTGTTCCGCAGACTGGTGCAAGAGCTGATGAGGACGCAGGAGTACACCGAGGCGGCGGCCCTGTGCGCCCAAGCGGTGCATCTGGATCCCCTGTCGGAGGAGTTCAGCCTGCTGCTGATGCAGAATCTCACCCGCAGCCATCAGGCCCAGCAGGCGCTGGATCACTACGAGGCCCTGCAAAAGCTGTATCAGGAGAACTACGGCCTAACCCCCTCCCCGGAGCTGGAGGCCGCCCGCCTCACCGCCTCGCAGGAACTGTACGGCGGCGGCATGGGGCCGGCGGCTCTGGAGACCTTCCTGCTGGCCGGCGACGGCGAGAGCAGGGCGCTGGCCTGCGACAACGGCACCTTTCGGGAGATCGTGCTGCTGTACCTGCGTTCCATGCGCCGTGACCCCGACCTGAAGGCCCAGCTGCTGATGCTGTGTCTGGAGGGCTGGGAGGCTCAGCCGGAGAAAAATGCCGTTTATATGCAGCAGATGAAGCTGATCCTGCAGAGCTGCCTGCGCTCCGGCGACCCCTTCACTCAGATTGGCGCCGGGCAATACTGGGTACTGCTGCCGGGCGCCGGGTCGAGACCCATAGCGCCATCGCTCAGCGGCTCCAGCAGGCGATGCACCAGCGTTTTGCCCAAAGCAGCGCCGTCTTTCGGACTCGGACCATCGATCTGCGGGGCATGGTCCATCTGGCCGAACCCAAAGACTGACACCCCACCGGACGGCTCCGCCGCCGGTTTCAGAAAGGATGGATCGCTCCATGCAAGAAAACCGAAGCATTGCGCCGGGTCTGGGGGCCTTTCGCCTGACGCTCCAGCGCCGGGAGAACGGCTTTTGCGGCTATGTGTACAGCGCCGCTCTGGGCTGCCGGGCGGAGTTCACCACTCTGGCCCGGCTCATCGTCCTGCTGGAGGAGTGGATGAACACCGCCACCGACAGTCCCGTGCCGGAAAAGCCCTCCGCTGCGGCGGCCCCCGCCGATGTGGAGCTGGAGATCCGGATGCGCCGGCATTACAGCTGGCAGGGGCAGCTCCGTGACCTGAAGGGCGGCGCCGTTTTCTCCTTCCACAGCGTGCTGGAGCTGCTTTTGCAGCTGGAGGCACTGTTGGAGCAATAGGCATCATTCGGGCACGCAGATCCCGCGGGGTCTGCGTGCTTTGCAATTTGTGCGCTATTCGTGGACAAAGATTGACTTCCCGACGGGGATATGGTAAGATGGGCGAAAAAGAGCAGGAGGGATCGTATGGAACGACACGATGCGTACTACCGGCAGTATGTGCAGATCCTCCGGGAGGAGCTGCGCCCCGCCACCGGCTGCACCGAGCCCATCGCCATCGCTTACGCCGCCGCCAAGGCCCGCAGCGTGCTGGGTGCGCTGCCGGATCGGGTGCTGGTGGAGGTCAGCGGCAACATCATCAAGAACGTCAAAAGCGTGGTAGTCCCCCATACCGGTGGGCTGCGGGGCATCCCGGCAGCTGCGGCGGCGGGCATTGTGGCCGGAGACGCCGAGGCCCAGCTGGAGGTGCTCTCCGGCATGACGGAGGCGCAGAGCGCCGCCATCTCTCCCTTCCTGAAGGTCGTGCCGGTGGAGGTACGCCACGCCGACACGCCCTATATCTTCGACATTCAGGTGACGGTTTTTCACGGCCCGGACAGCGCTCAGGTGCGCCTTGTGGGCCACCACACCAACGTGGTATCCGTCCGGAGGGGCGGTCAGGTACTGCTGGAGCGGGAGATCTCCGAGGGCTCCGGCAGTCTCACAGACCGCAGCTGCCTGACGGTGGAGGGCATCGTGGCCTTTGCCGACTGTCTTTCCACGGAGGACGTGGAGGAGGTGCTGGAGCAGCAGATCCGGTGTAACATGGCCATCGCCGAGGAGGGACTGCGCCACGATTACGGGGCCAACATCGGCAAGACCCTGCTGCGGGGGCATGAGGAGGATCTGTCCTATCGGATGCGGGCCTACGCCGCCGCAGCCAGCGATGCCCGGATGAACGGGTGCGAGATGCCGGTGGTCATCAACTCCGGCAGCGGCAATCAGGGCATCACCTCCAGTGTGCCGGTGATCGTCTGCGCCCGTGCCACGGGCCGCAGTCATGAGGAGCTGCTGCGGGCGCTGGCGGTGGCGAATCTGGTGACCATCCACCTGAAAACCGGCATCGGGCGGCTGTCCGCCTACTGCGGAGCCGTCAGCGCCGGATGCGGCGCCGCCGCAGGGCTGGCGTATCTGCAGGGCGGGGATTACGACACCGTGGCCCACACGGTGGTCAATACCGTAGCCATGGATTCCGGCATCATCTGCGACGGGGCCAAGGCCAGCTGCGCCGCCAAGATCGCAGCCGCCGTGGACGCCGGGCTGCTGGGGCTGGCCATGTATCGCAGCGGCAACCAGTTCTTTGGCGGAGACGGCATCGTGAAAAAGGGCGTGGAGAACACCATCGCCAACGTGGGCCGGCTGGCCCGACTGGGCATGGCGCAGACGGACAAGCAGATCATTCAGCTGATGATGGAGAGCTGACCACAGCGGTGGGACAGCCTTATGCGTATAGAGCAGGCACGCAGGGTGGTTCCTGCGTGCCTGCTGTTTGTCTCCGGCGGGATACTTTTTGCCGGCAGTTTTTCTGTTTTGCCTCCGGCGGCGTGCAAACGCCGGAAATCTCCCCCTCACGGGCGAAACATCCTCTTCCCCACCCACATGGTAGGTAAAATTTGAAAAAAGGGGTTGACAAGCGCAGTTAGAGATGTTAAACTACCACCAAGTTAGATACATCTAACCGGCCGGATCATTCGAGTATCAGAACATCGCAGAACCACGAATCAGGCAATCGAAATCAACCAGCCATTTCCCCGCCGCATATTTGCCGGCCGGGAAGCCATGATAAGAAAGGAACACCTATGAGCATTGTCATTCTGGGCGGCAACGAGTGTATGGAGCGCCGCTATATGGATTTGTGTCAGTCCTACCGCTGTCGGGCCAAGGTTTTTATCAAGCCTGTGGGCGGCCTGAAAAATAAGCTGGGCGACCCGGATCTGACCATTTTCTTCACCAGCACCATGTCCCACAAAATGGTCCAGAGCGCCCTGCGGGAGCTGAAGAGCTGCGACACGGTCATCGAGCGCTGTCACACCAGCTCCCTGTCCGCTCTACGGAACATTCTGGAAAAGCACGCCGGATAAGGAGGGCTTACATCATGTCTGAGGAGCTTGTGGTACGTCAGTGCGCCCCTACTCTGGCCGGGATCAAGACCGGCAGCCTGTTCTCCTGTCCCTGCGACTCCCCGGAGGAGCTGCGGCAGGAGGTGCGGCGCATCAACCGTCTGTTGGCGGGCAAGGGCCTGTGTCTGCTGCCCCTTCGCTTTGACGGCAGCCGTGCGCTGCTGTACCTCTACCGGCCCAGCCGCCTGCGGCAGGATCTGGAGGATGCCGAGGCCGTGCGCCTGCTGGAGGAGTCCGGGTACCCATGTCACAGCGCCGGGCAGTGCGTGGCCTGTCTCATCCGCCGTCTGCGGGAGAGCGAGGAATTCCCCCACGAGATCGGACTGTTCCTCAGCTATCCTCCGGAGGATGTACGGGGCTTCATCGAGAACAAGGCCTGCCGCTTCAAGTGTGCCGGACTGTGGAAGGTCTATGGCGACGAGGAGCGGGCCAAGGAGCTGTTCCGTCAGTATAAGCGCTGCACCGACCGGTGCTGCGCCCTGTGGCGGGCGGGCTCCGGACTGGCGCAGCTGGCCGTGTGACATATTTTCAACAGAGAAAGGAAAGAAACCATCATGAAAAAGACTGCAGTAGTGTATTGGAGCAGCACCGGCAACACGGAGGCCATGGCTCAGGCGGTGCTGGAGGGCATGAAGGAGGCCGGTGCCGAGGCGGTGCTGCTGACTCCCGACGCCGTGGATGTCGGCGCTCTGGCCGGTATGGATGCCATCGCCTTCGGCTGCCCCGCTATGGGCTCCGAGGTGCTGGAGGAGTGCGAGTTCGAGCCCATGTTCTCCGGCTGCAAGAACCGTCTGGGCGGCAAGAGTGTGGGCCTGTTCGGCTCCTACGGCTGGGGCGACGGTCAGTGGATGCGTGACTGGGAGAAGGACTGCGACGACGCAGGCATCAATCTGGTGTGCGAGAGTGTCATCTGCTGCGAGACGCCGGACGACGCCACACTGGAGGCCTGCCGGGCCATGGGCAAGGCTCTGGCGGAGTGATTTTCTCCATGTCTCATCGGCTGAAAAACCGTCTGGCTGCTCTGGCGCTGGCTCTGGGCCTGTGCCTGCTGGCGGCGGCGGTGAAGCTGCTGTGACTCCTACTTCTCCTCAAACGTAAGTGATCCCTCTCCTCAACATAAGTGACCTTTTTCCTCAGCGTTTTCTCCGGGGCCATGCCGCAAGGCATGGCCCTCAGCATTTTTCAAAGCTTCAAAAAGCTCTGAAAAATGGGGATCATCATCGTGCAGGACACCCTTTCGGGTTTCCCGCACACACCCTTCCGCCCCGTTGACGAAAGTGTCCCCCTTGGGGGGCGGGCATGGCCCCCTCTCTTTGCAAAACAGCTTGGTTTTTTCGGGCGTTCATGGTATAATGCCATACATCATACCATGAAACATCCCCCCAAAAGGAGTGACTCCCATGCCCGATACCATTGCCGCCATCGCCACACCGCAGCTGCCCTCCGCCATCGGCATCCTGCGTCTGTCCGGCCCGGACACCCGGCGTATCCTGGACGTCGTATTCTCCCCCGCCCACGGCGGCCTCGTCAGCGGACAGGCCCCCCGGCGGATGGTGCTGGGGGATCTCCACGACCGGCAGGGGCGCATCATAGACAGCGCTCTGGCGGTGCTGTTCCCCGGCCCCCACAGCTACACCGGCGAGGACTGCGCCGAGATCCACTGCCACGGCTCCCCGGTGGTGCTGAACGAGGGGCTGGACGCCCTGTTCGCCCAAGGCGCCCGGCAGGCCAAGGGCGGCGAGTTCACCCAGCGGGCCTTCCTCAACGGACGGATGGACCTCATTCAGGCAGAGGCCGTGGCGGACCTCATCGACGCCGAATCTCCCGCCGCCGCCCACAATGCCGTGGGGCAGCTGGAGGGCCGTCTCAGCCGGGGCGTGGGGGAGATCTATGACGGGCTCATGGAGGTGGTGTCCCGGTTCTATGCCGTGGTGGACTACCCCGACGAGGACATCGATCCCCTGACCCAAGGTCAGCTGACCCAGACCATCGCCCGCAGCGAGACGGCACTGGAGGCGCTGCTGGCCACCTTCCGCCGGGGACAGCTGCTGCGGCAGGGCGTCCCGGCGGTGATTTTAGGTAAGCCCAACGCCGGGAAGTCCTCCCTGCTCAACGCCCTGCTGGGCTATGACCGGGCTATCGTCACCGACGTGGCCGGCACCACGCGGGATACCGTGGAGGAGAAGGTGCAGGTGGGCCATGTGCTGCTGCGTCTGTGCGACACCGCCGGCCTGCGGGACACCGGAGACGCCGTGGAGCGGCTGGGGGTGCAGCGCACCCGTGATGCCGCCCGGCAGGCGGCGCTGGCTCTGCTGGTGCTGGACGGCTCCCGGCCCCTGACGGCGGAGGACGAGGACGCCATCGCCACCGCCGCCGCCGTCCCCCGGCAGCTGGTCATCGTCAACAAGACGGACCTCCCCGCCGGGGTGGAACCGGCGGCGCTGGTGCAGCGCTTCGGGCAGGTCTATCCCCTGTCCGCCGCCACGGGAGAGGGCGTGGACGCCCTGTGCCGGGCCGTGGAGGCCCTGTACCCCGCCGGAAAGCAGGCTCAGGGCGAGCTTCTCACCAACGCCCGGCAGGCTGACGCCGTGGCCCGCAGTCTGGAGGCTGTCCGCTCCGCCCGCAGGGCGCTGGAGGACGGCATGACCCCCGACGTCGTTCTCACCGACGCCGAGGCGGCACTGGAGGCGCTGGGAGAGCTGAACGGTAAGCGCATCCGAGAGGATCTGGTGCAGACCATCTTCTCCCGCTTCTGTGTGGGAAAATAAAATTTATGAACAAATTGTAAATTCTATTCCGGCGCTTTTTTCACCTGTCCTGATATGATATATTAGATTCATCCCATCATCCCATCCGGGGCGCTGCCCCGTTTCATCAACCACCCAAAGGAGGAGCTACCCATGCAGGATTACATCATCATGACCGACAGCTGCTGCGACCTCACCGACCAGATGGCCCGTGAGTTGGAGCTGGAGGTGCTGCCCCTGACCATGACCATGGACGGGAAGGAATACCCCAACACGCTGGACGGCCGCTACATCACCAATGAGGAGTTTTATAAGCGGCTGCGGGCCGGCAAGACCTCTACCACTGCCGCCGCCAACGTGGGCCAGTTCGAGGACGCCATGCGGACCGTGCTGGGCCGGGGACAGGATATTCTGTGCCTGTGCTTCTCGTCGGCACTGTCCACCACCTATCAGTCCGCCGTGATCGCTGCAGAGAACTTGGCTCCGGACTTCCCGGAGCGCACCATCCGGGTCATCGACACCCTCAGCGCCTCCCGTGGGCAGGGGCTGCTGGTGTATCTGGCGGCTCAGAAGAAGAAGGAGGGTCTGACCCTCAGCCAGCTGGGGGATTGGGTGGAGGATAACAAGCTCCACGTCTGCCACTGGTTCACCGTGGACGACCTGAACTTCCTGAAGCGTGGCGGCCGGGTCTCCGCCGCCACGGCGCTGGTGGGTACCATGCTCTCCATCAAGCCGGTGATGCATACGGATAACGAGGGCCGCCTGACCCTGGTGGGCAAGGCCCGTGGCCGCAAGGCCAGTCTCAAGGCCCTGCTGGACGCCATCGAGCGGCTGGCCATCGAGCCGGAGAAGCAGACCATGTTCATCTGCCACGCCGACTGTGAGGAGGAGGCCAAGCAGGTGGCGGCGGAGATCCAGCGCCGCTTCGGCACCACGGATATCCGCATCCACTACATCGGGCCGGTCATCGGCAGCCACACCGGCCCCAACACCATGGGCCTGTTCTTCGTGGGAACGGAGCGGTAAGGCATGAAGTGGCTGGAATTGAAGCTGGACACCTCCCCGGCAGGGCTGGAGGCGGCGACGCAGCTGCTGGAGGAGCAGGGCATCACGGGGCTGGTCATTGATGACGAGGGGGATTTCCGGGATTTTCTGGAGCACAATCACCAGTACTGGGATTATGTGGACGAGGAGCTGATGCAGGAGAAGCAGGGCCTCTGCCGCATCACCTTCTACCTCTCAGACGACCCGGAGGGCTATCACCGGCTGGCGCAGGTGCGGATGGCCCTGTCGCAGCTGAAGGCGGCGCACCCGGAGTACGCTCCCCTGCTGCTGACCATGAACAATTTGGAGGACGCCGACTGGGAAAACAACTGGAAGCAGTTTTATAAGCCCATGGAGATCGGGGAACGTCTCATCGTGGTGCCAGAGTGGGAGCAGGCCAATACACAGGGCCGCATCCCTCTGATCCTGAATCCGGGGCTCACCTTCGGCACCGGCAGCCATGCCACCACCCGGCTGTGCTTGACGGCGCTGGAGGAAACCATCCACGGCGGTGAGCGGGTACTGGATCTGGGCTGCGGCAGCGGCATCCTCTCCATCGCCGCCCTGCGGCTGGGGGCGGAGCACGCCTTCGCCTGCGACATCGACGAGAAGTGCGTGGAGGTGGCCTATGAAAACGCCGCACTCAACGGCATCGACCGCTCCCGATACACCGTCCGGTGGGGCGATGTGCTGTCGGATCAGCAGCTGAAGGCGGAGATCGGCGGGGGCTATGACATGGTGGTGGCCAACATCGTGGCGGACGTCATCATCGGCCTGTCCGGTCAGGTGCGTCCCTTCCTGAAGGAGGACGGCCTGTTCCTGTGCTCCGGCATCATCGACGACCGGGCGGAGGAGGTGGCCCGGCACCTGCGGGAAGCGGGATGGGACATCCTCCGCACCCGCCAGAGCGAGGGCTGGTTCTCCTATCTGTGCCGGTAATGCGGGGTTCGGGCGAAACGACCGCACCCCCTATGCTTTTCATAAGAAAAGAGCCGCACCTGTGGGTGCGGCTCTTTTGCTGCTTTTGGGGCAGTATGTATGGCTCTCAGGGCTTTTCCTTGCCGATGCGGATGATCTGATCCCGGCTCTCGTAGTTGCTGGTAGCCTCGAAGGTGCTGGAGAGGAGGCTCCCGTCCCCGGCATAGACATTGCGCCACGTCTGCACCACATAGCCGGTATAGGGGGTCTGGATCTCCTGCTTCTCCCCCGGCGCCAGCTCATCCGTCTCCTCATAGACGGTTTCCCACGGGATGACGTCCACCGTCTCGCTGACCATCTCCACATAGCTGTCATCCACCTTGGTGCCTAAAATCTCCACCGTCACGTTGTTGTTGTTCCAATAGGTGACGATCTTGATGGGGTAGTCGGTGTTGTTGGCGAAGATAAAATCCGGGAAGCCGTCGTACACCGTGGCGTCGCACCCCCACTTGATGTAGCCGGGGGCGTACTGGTGGCAGTAGCGCATGACGATCTCCAGATCAGCCTTCAGGGTGGCGTAGTACAGAGTCGAGGACACCTGGCACACACCGCCGCCGTAGACATCCACCGTCTTGCCCCCCACGTAGCCGGGAGCGGCGTAGAAGCCGTAGTCCGCCGTGGTAGGACCTATGGCGTCGTTATAGCTGAACTGGTCGCCGCAGTTGAGCACCGTGCCGGAGATATTCTGGGCCGCCTTGCGGACGTTCTGGATGCGGCCCCATGCGCCGCTGACGTAGGTGGTGCAGCTGGCCAGCACGTCCCGGAACAGCACCTTCTCCAGCGCCGCCTTGCTGACCTTGGGCTGCTGGATCTGGGCGGGAACGGTGATTTCCTGTCCCGGCTGAGCCTGAGCCACCAGCTTTTGGGCGGCGTCGGCATCAAAGGTCACCTGCACCGTCCCCTCCTCCACCTGATCGGCGGCGGCGTTATAGGAGGCGTTTTTCGCCGTGGCGTAGGTCTCGGCAAAGGCATCGAAGTCCACGGGCTTGGCCTCCACCACCTCATAGGCGCAGGCCACCGGCTCCAACGTCCCGGCGGCCAGCGCCGCCCGCAGGGCATCCGCCAGCTGCCGAGGGTCTATCTTGCGGCCGTTCTTTGGCACCGTCACCAAAAAACCGTCCTCTTTTCCCTGCTCCAGCCGACAGGCGCCATCGATGGCCGCCACATCCAGCTGCTCTGCCAGCTCCGCCGCTTTTTCCTGCAAGGCGGCGTCATCCGCCGTCCACGGCGGGGTCAGGGACGTCTCCCGGAACCAGCTGCGGAGAAGGCTCCAGCCGTTTTCCAGAAAATGGCCGCTGTGTCCGGCGTCATAGGCCAGCTGGGCCGCCGTCTCCGGGGTCACAGAGACCCCCAGCTCCCACAGGGACACCTGTCCCGCCGTCTCACCGTCCAACGTCAGGGGCAGCTGAGTCGCCTGACATACGGCCTGTCCCTTCTGCTGCCAGCGCTCCTGCGCCTGCGGGACGGTCAATCCGCTCATATCCACGCCCATCACGTCGGTGCGGCCGAGGATGGTGCCGTGGCTGGCGGAGACGATGCACAAAACCAGATAGAATATGCCCAGCACCGCCACGATGCCGCCGCCGATGAGGGCCGCCAGCTTCCCGGCGGTTTTTTTGGCCGGGGACTCCGGCGGTGCGTCCATCTCCTCCGGGATGGGGTCCGTCTCCATGTTCGCTGCCGGGGTACTCTCCGGCTGCGGGATGGTAGCCGTGGGGGCCTCCTGCGGGGTGGTCTCCGGCGTTTCCTGCTCCAAGGGCTTCTGTGCTTCCATACAGCCCCTCCTTTACTATACAGTGCAGCGCACACTGCGCTATCATGCAGTATACTACGGAAAGGGGCAAAATAGGTTACAATTTCATTACAGACGCCGTTTTTTATACACTTCGTCGCATTATGTCCGCACCCGCTTGGGAATACGGATGGTCAGAAGGATCTCCTCGTCGGTATCCTGACGGCCCCAGTCGGCGTTGACTCCCGCCTGACGCATCAGGTGCAGGCCCCGATCCACGCTGTTGAGGAACAGCCGGACATCCTTGATGATGTAGGTAGTACGGCCCTTGGGAGGCGTCACCTGCTGGCGGTGCAGCAGATCCTCTATGTAGGCCTCGGCGGCGGCCACATTCATCCTGCGCCGGCAGAATACCTGCGCCGCCGCCAGCTGCTGCTCCTCCGTCCCCAGCCGCAGCAGCGCCCGTGCATGGCGCTCCGTCAAGCCGTTTTCCTGCAAAAACTGCCGCACGGAGTCCGGCAGCCGCAGCAGCCGCAGCTTGTTGGCCACCGCCGGCTGGGAGCGGCCCAGACGGCGGGCGGTCTCCTCCTGACTGAGCCCATAGCGGGCGATGAGCCGGGACAGGGCCTCCGCCTCCTCCCAGCAATCCAGATCCCGGCGCTGGAGGTTCTCCATCAGCGCCAGCAGCGCCGAGTCCTCCTCCCCTACCTGCGCCACCAGACACGGCACCTCCCGCAGTCCTGCCATGGCGGCGGCCCGCAGGCGTCGTTCTCCGGCCACCAGCTCATAGCCTGTCCCCTGACGGCGCACCGTCAGGGGCTGGAGGATGCCGTAGCGGCGGATGCTTTCCGCCAGCTCCGACAGGGACTCCTCGTCGAAGCTGCGGCGGGGCTGCTGGGGATTGGGGCGGATCTGGTTCAGGGAAATATAGCGGACACGGCTGGAAAAAAATTCGCCTTTGCGGGGATGCATCATGTCGGTTCCCTCCTTTTGCCCTCTATTTTAGCCGGGGAGGGATGAAAAATCCCCCGCAACGTGTCGGGAAATCAACTTTTTCACTTAGATGAGATTTTTCGGCAGCAGATCGCTGCTTGTTTTTTCTCTGGTGGGTGACTTTTGCCGGTAGCTTTTTTGTCTCCGACGGCATACTTTTTGTCAACAGCGACAAAAAGTATGCCGAAGCGCCGCCGGTGGCGGATGCAGCAAGGCGGTTTCGAGGAAGTGTTCCGGTTTTCACGCCGTGCAAACGGCTGGAAACCGGCTGACACGACGGTGGATCTTTCTTTCGCTATGGAAAGAAAGGCACCCGCCGGAGGCATAAAAAGAAAAAGCTGCTGGGAACCGTGCGCCGGAAAAATGAAAAACATCCCTCACCATAGCCAAAGGGCAGGCATCCTGTGATGCCTGCCCTTTGCAGTCTGTCCTATTCTGATGCACGACGCTTATCCCTGCTCACGCTTCAGGCGGCGGATATCCGTCCCCACAAAGGGCAGCAGCTGGTACTCCCCCTCCAGACGGGACAGCAGCGGCGCTCCATAGCGGCGACCCAACTCCTCCGGGTCCAGATTGGTGCTGATGACGGTGCTCTTCCCCGCCAGCAGGCGGCCGTTGAGGAGCTGATAGAGGGCGCTCTGAACGAAGCTGGTGGTCATCTCCGTTCCCAGATCGTCCAAAATCAGCAGATCGCAGTTCATGCACCGCTCCACATCCTCCCCGGCGGTATCGCCGTCGTCATCCCGTCGGAACTTGGCGCTTTCAAACTGGCTGAACACATGGCCCGCCGTATCGTATACCACAGAGAAGCCATCCTCGCTGACCACTCGTGCGATGCAGGCCGAGAGGAAGGTCTTGCCCAGCCCCGGTGCGCCGAACAGCAGCAGATTCTCCCGCCCCGGACGGAAGCGGGCAGCAAAGTCCCGGCACAGGTTCAGGTTCCGCTGGGCGTTTTCCCGTGGGGAGCGGGGCAGGCTGCCACGATCCGGGGAATACCAGTCCAGCTCGAAGGTATCAAAGCTCTGGCTGCCGATGTCCAGCATCCGGCTCAGCTCCCGGATCTGCTCCTGTGCATAGTATTTTTTCAGGCAGCTGCACAGGCCGTCGCCCCGATAGCCGGTATCACCGCACAGGGGGCAGCGGGGCTTTTCCGACAGGTAATCCTCCGGATAGCCCAGCTGGGCCAGCAGCTCCGCCCGGCGCCTTTGCAGGGAGAGATTCTTATCCCGGATCACCCGGATGGCGGGCAGGGGATCCGTGCCACGCCGCAGAGCGGAGGCGATGATCTCGCCCATGGTACCCCGGATCTCCCGCTGGATGCCCTCCAGCTCCGGACACTGCTGATAGACCTGCTGCTGCCGCTGGCGCTGCTGCTCCTGACGGCGCTGCTTGTCCTCGTCAAAGCGCAGGGTGGCCTGACGCAGCACCTTTCCGTCGTATGCCATGGAGTTTTCCTCCTTACCACTTCATGTATTTCTCCATACGGGAGTCGTCCTTCTTCTCCTCCCGCCGGGAGGGCTTGCGGCTGTCGCTCTGGCGGACCTCCTCCTCCGTGTGCCAGCCGTTTTCGTGCCAGCGGCGGAGGATCCCGTTGAGATATCGCCAGTTCAGCTCCTTCTTATAAAACACCGTCTTGTCGTAGGCCAGTGCCACCGTCTCCGGGGGGAAGCCCTTGTCCATCCAGTCGGTGATGTAGCGCTCCTCGCTCTCCACCGGGCGGCGGTCGCCCAGCCCCAGCACCTGCATATACCGGCTCATGGCGGAGCGGCGGACGTTCCAGTCCCGCAGATACCGGGAAGCGCTCTCCTGATCGAAGAGGCCCCGCTGCGCCCAGTGATAGCCCTCCTTCTCGATCTGGCGGAGGGTGGGCCGCCGTCCGGGGCCGTAGCGCTCCTCGGATCGGGCGACGCAGTGGCACACCAGCAGGTAGATCACATCCGCCGGAAGGCCCAGATCGTCATACAGCCCCGCCAGAATTTGCAGGTCCGCCGTTTTCAGGCGCTTGCCCAGCTTCTCCTCCGTCTGCGGCACCAGCATCCGAAAGCCGGCGTCGCCGGTGAGGAGGTCCGTCAGGTCGTCCGCCGTGTACACCGGACGCTCCTGTGCCGGCTCCGGGGGCTTCTGCTCCGGGGGCCGGTCGATGAGGCCCAACTCCTGCAGAGCCGTCTCCGCCGCATGAAGGCGCAGCTGGCTCCACTTCAGTCGGCGCTGCAGCTCCTGCGCCGTGACACCACGGTCCGCCCGCAGCAGGCACAGATACAGCAGCGCCGCATCCCCGTCGCCCCGGCCGATGAGGCGGTCCGCCTGCTGGGCCGGGAGCACGATATTCGGTTGATCCTCCCGGAGGATATATCCCGCCACGGCGCTGCGCCCCCTCTCTTTTCGTCCCTCTATTCTACACGAAAACCCCGTCTGCGTAAAGCGTCCCGCCGGGATTTTTTGAAAAATCCCCGTTTGGGGAAGAAAAGTCTTTTCCCGGTGGGATTTTGTGCTATAATAGATTCTGTATAGCTATCCAGAAATACTCAGTTTACATAGAAAGCAGGAGGTCACTATGGCGAATCGTATCACAATGAGCATCTGCGGCGAGGATTACACCCTGGTCGCTGATGAGAGCGCCGCCTACATGGAGAAGGTAGGCGCTCTGGTGGATGAGAAGATGACGCAGCTGCAGGAGGGCGCCCATGTGAGCCGCATTGACGCCGCCGTGCTGACGGCGGTGAATCTGGCGGACGAGCTGCTGAAGGCTCAGGAGGCGGCGGAGAATCTGCGTCGTCAGCTGAAAACATATCTGGACGAGGCGTCTCAGGCCAAGGCGGAGGCCTCGGAGCTGAAGCGGCAGCTGTTCAAGGCGCAGCAGGGTCACAAGTAATGGCGGAGCTGCTCTCTCCCGCCGGAGGGTGGGATTCTCTGGTGGCCGCCGTGCAGAGCGGTGCCGACGCCGTGTATATGGGCTTCGGGGCCTACAACGCCCGGCGCAGCGCCAAGAACTTCACGGAGGAGGAGTTTGCGCAGGCGGTGCGGTACTGCCACCTTCGGGGGGTGAGGGTCTATCTGACCCTGAACACCCTGCTCACCGACCGGGAGCTTCCGGGGGCGGCGGAGCTGCTGCACAAGGCCTCCCGGCTGGGGGCAGATGCGGTGCTGATCCAGGATTGGGGGGTGTGGCAGCTGGCCCGTCAGGCGGCGCCGGAGCTGCCCCTCCACGCCAGCACCCAGATGAGCCTGCACACGCTGGGGGGCGCACGCCGGGCGGCAGAGCTGGGCCTTACCCGTGTGGTGCTGGCCCGTGAGCTGTCCCGCCGGGACATTGCCGCCATCTGCCGGGACTGTCCGGCGGAGGTGGAGGTCTTTGCCCACGGCGCTCTTTGTATGTGCTACTCCGGTCAGTGCGCCCTCAGCGCCGTTATCGGAGGACGCAGCGGCAACCGGGGTACCTGCGCTCAGCCCTGCCGCCTGCCCTATGGGGTCAATGCCCCGGCGGCGGGAGGCCATCCTCTGAGCCTGAAGGACGCCAACCTCTCCCCCTACCTACAGGAGCTGGAGGACATGGGGGTGGCGTGCCTGAAGCTGGAAGGGCGCATGAAGCGGCCGGAGTACGTGGCGGTCATCACCTCCATTTACCGGCGGCTGCTGGACGAAAAGCGCCGCCCCACTCGTGAGGAGCAGCGGCAGCTGGAGCTGGCCTTCAGCCGCAGCGGCTTCACCGACGGATACTATCTGGGCCGGAAGGGGCCGCAGATGTTCGGCACCCGGCCGGAAAATGTCCCGGAGCCCAAGGAGCTGTTTGCCGAGGCCCGGACACTGTACGAAAAGGAGGATCGCCGGACGGTGGCGGTGGACATGGACTGCGTCTGCCGGGCCGGTGAGCCGGTGCGCCTGACGGTGCGGGCCGGGGATCAGCGGGCGGAGGTGACAGGCCCCGTGCCGGAGACCGCCCGAAACCGGGCGCTGACGGCGGAGGAGCTGCAGGCCCGTCTGAAAAAGACCGGCGGCACCGCCTTCCGCTGCCGGGAGGTGCGGGTGACGCTGGAGGAGGGGCTGATGCTCTCCGCCGGGGCGGTCAACGCCCTGCGGCGGGAGGGACTGACGGCGCTGGAGGAGGTTCTCTGCGCCGTGCCGGAGCGGCACACGGCCCAGCCGGAGCCGCTGCCCGACGCCCCGGTGGAGCCGGTGCAGCCGCTGCTGACCTGCTCCCTCCAGAAGCCGGAGCAGCTGACGCAGGCGCTGGCGGACTGCCGCCCGGAGATGATCTATCTGCCGGTGGAGTGGCTGGATACGCTGGATGTGACCCCGTATCTGGACCGGACGTCCTTCTGCGCCGTGCTGCCCCGCATTTTCCGGACGGAGGACGAGGCGGCGCTGCGGGAGATGCTGGTGCGGCACCGGCAGGTACTGGCCGCCGTGGCCGTGAGCAATCTGGGTCATCTGCCCATTGCCGAGGGGCTGGAACTGCCGCTGCGGGGCGATCTGGGGATGAACGTATTCAACTCCCGTGCGCTGCTGTTTTTGCGGGAGCTGGGGCTCTCCACCGCCGCCGTATCCTTTGAGCTGCGGCACCAACAGATCCGGGATCTGAAAAAGTATCTGCCCTGCGAGGCAGTGGTCTATGGCCGCCTGCCGCTGATGCTGATGGAGAACTGCGTTATTGCCAACAGCTTGGGCTGCTGCGATGTGGGCAGCGATTACCGGAAGCGCTCCGCCGCCTGCCGCTGCACCGGGGAGAACGTCCTCACCGACCGAACCGGGGCCCGCTTCCCGCTGATGCCCGCATGGGGCCACCGCAACGAGCTGGAGAACAGCCGCACCCTCTTTCTGGCGGACAAGCCGGAGTGGCGGCGTCTGGGGCTCACCTATGCCCGGCTGCGGTTCACCACGGAATCCCCGGCGGAGTGCGTGGCGGCGCTGCAGCGGTATCAGGGGCAGGGGGACTATATCCCGGCCGATCTGACACGGGGTCTGTTCTACCGGGGGGTAGAGTGAATACATTCCGTTGTTTTTAATCGAAAAATTCCTATAAGTTATCAATAAATTGTCCCAAAGCAGGAGGTTCCGGTGGAAAATACGTTGGCCGGCGTGGCCGGGAAGAAATTTATCCTGTCATACAGCTGCGGCAAGGACAGCACCCTGTGCCTGCACAAAATGCTGGAGGCGGGAGCAGAGCCTATGGCGTTGCTGGTGATGTTTAACCCCGAAGCGGGGCGCTCCTACTTTCATGGGGTGGACCCGGCGCTGCTGAGGGAGTACGGCGAGGCGCTGGAGCTGCCGCTGCTGGCGGTGCCTACCGGCGGCGAGGAGTACCATCTGTCCATGGAGGCGGCGCTGCGCCGGGCCAAGGAGCAGGGGGCGGAGCTGGTGTGCTTCGGAGACATCGACATGGAGAACAACCGGGCCTGGGGCGAGGAGCGCTGCCGAAACGTGGGGCTGGATGCAGTATACCCCCTGTGGCACCACGACCGGCAGGAGAACGTCCGGGAGGTGCTGGAGCTGGGGTATCGGTGTCTCATCAAGACGCTGGACCGCCGGGTGCTGCCCCGGCATCTGCTGGGCCGGGTCATGGACCGGGCCATGGTGGAGGAGATGACCGCCTGCGGCGTGGATGTCTGCGGCGAGAACGGGGAGTTCCACACCATCGCCGTGGACGGACCGGTGTTCCACCGGCCTATCCCCTACTGCGTCCGGCAGGTGCTGGACCTGGGGGACTATTCCGTGGCGGATATCACGGTGCCGGAAAAGGAATAACGGAAGATTTGGGGGGACGAAAATTGATTTTAACAATTCGTTTTTATATTTCAGGAGTAAATTTGCTATGATAGAGTTGAAGATCAAGGCGGTATCGCCGCTGATGGGGGAAAAGTTCCCCCTGCCCGCCTACGCCACCGCCGGTGCGGCGGCTATGGATCTGTGCGCCTGTATGGAGGAGCCGGTGACGCTGGCTCCCGGCGGGCGGCAGGGTATCCCCACAGGTATCGCCATCGCCCTGCCGGGGCCGGAGTATGTGGCGCTGGTGTGCAGCCGCAGCGGCATGGGCACCCGCCACGGCATCACCCTCTCCAACAGCCTAGGGGTCATTGACAGCGACTACCGGGGCGAGCTGACGGTGGGGCTGGTGAACCACGGGGACGTCCTCTACACCATCCAGCCCGGTGACCGCATCGCCCAGCTGATGGTGCTGCCCATTCTGCGGCCCACCCTGACGGTGGTGGAGGAGCTGGACGAGACGGAACGGGGCTCCGGCGGCTTCGGCTCCACCGGGAGGTAAGGGTCATGGCGAGGATCATACTGGCCTCCGGGTCCCCCCGGCGGCAGGAGCTGCTGCAGCGCATAGGGCTCCGTGAATTTGAAATCTCCGTGCCGGACGTGGAGGAGTGGTATCCTCCGGAGCTGATGCCGGAGGATATCGTGGCCTACATCAGCCGGGAGAAGTCTCAGGCGGTGCAGGCGCCGGCGGATGCCATCGTCATCACCGCCGACACCATGGTCTTTCTGGACGACCAGCGGCTGGGAAAGCCCCATGACGAGGCGGAGGCCCTCTCCATGCTGACGGCGCTGTCCGGGCGAAAGCACAGGGTCTGCACCGGCGTGACGGTGCGGCAGGGGGAAAAGGCCCTCACCCGCGCCCAGTCCACCGACGTCTATTTCCGGGAGGCCTCCCGGCAGGAGCTGCTGGCCTACATCCGGGGCGGCGAGCCCATGGATAAGGCAGGGGCCTACGGCGTACAGGGGCAGGGAGCGCTGCTGGTGGAGCGCATCGACGGGGACTTTTTCAACGTCATGGGTCTGCCGGTGGTATTGCTGAGCCGGATGCTGGCGGAGTTCGGTGTGACGCTGCTGGCGTAATGGGCATTACTTTGTAATAAGGAATCAAACGTATGAAGAATTTTTTCCAGAAAAACGGCATCATGATGCTGGCGGCGGTGACGGTGGTGGCAGTGCTGCTGTGTGTGGCCTCCGCTCTCAGCTCCCAGACCGGCTTTCTCCAGAACGCCGGGGGCGTCATTGCCTCCCCCTTCCGGGCGGTGGGCTCCGCTGTCAGTGGGTGGTTCAGCTCCATAAGCCAGCGGTTCGAGGACGTAGAGGCGCTGCAGCAGGAGAATGCGGATCTGAAAAAGGAGAACGCCGAGCTGCAGCGGCAGCTGGATCAGGCCAAGATCGACAGCGAGGAGAACCAGCGGCTGCGGAATCTGCTGAACCTGCGGCAGCAGCGGCGGGATTTCACCTTTGAATCTGCCGTTATCGTGGACCGCAGCACCTCCAACTGGTCCCGTGTGATGACCCTCAACAAGGGCACCTCCAGCGGCATTGCCGTGGGCAACTGCGTGGTGGACGATCAGGGCAATCTGGTGGGGGTCATCCGGGAGGCCGGACTCAACTGGTCCACCATCACCACCATTCTGGACACGGACTCCTCCCTGGGCGCACGGGTATTCCGCACCGGCGAGGTGACGGTGGCCATGGGCGATCTGGCCCTGATGGAGACGGGGCGGCTGAAGCTGTCGTATCTGGAGGGGGAATCCAGTCTCATCAACGGCGACCTCATCGTCACCTCCGGGCTGGGGGGCTACTACCCCTCCCAGCTGGTCATCGGCTCTGTGGAGGAGATCCGCACCGATGACAATGGCCTGACCCGCTATGCGGTGCTGGCCCCCAAGACGGATCTGGATTCCCTGTCGGAGGTGTTTGTCATCACCTCCTTCGACACCGTGGACTGAGGGAGACACTATGAGCCGACGTGATACCATCTGGAAATGGGTGTTTTACACCGCAGGTGTTCTTCTGCTGCTTTTATTGCAGGGGCTGGCGCTGGATCACATCTCCCTGCTGCACGTGCATCCCTATCTGCCCCCGGTGATGGTGGCGGTCTTAGCTATGTTCGAGGGAGCCTACGGCGGCATGGGCGTGGCACTGGCCATGGGTCTGCTGTTTGATCTGACCCAGCCGGGGCTGATCCCCTGCTTCCATATTCTGGTATTTTTGCTGGCGGCGCTGGCCGCCGCTGCCGTGGCCAACTACCTCATTACGCCGGGGCTTCTGTGCGCCGTGCTCATGGGGGCGGCGGCGCTGGTCATCACCAATGGGCTGCAAATTCTGCTGATGACGTATCAGCAGGGAGTGGCCTTCTCCGCCGCCTCGTCGCTGGCGGGGCGGGAGATCCTGGTGACACTGCCGCTGACGGCGCTGGTCTATCTTCCCTTCCGCTGGGTGCGCCGGCGGATCTACTCCGAGTGAGTCCCCTGAAAGGAGTGTGCTATGAAATCCTATCTGGCCAAATCCCGGCTGGTGCCGCTGGTATTGATCTTCGGGATGATCCTGCTGATCTTCTGCGGCGTGCTGTACAATACTCAGATCCTCAACGGATCGGACTATAAGGCTCGCTCGCTGGCCAGCAACGCCACCGCTCAGACGGTGGAGGCCTCCCGTGGCATCATCACCGACCGCAACGGCAAGGTGCTGATCTCCAACCGGCTGACCTATACGCTGGTGTTCTCCGACGAGGAATTTGAAAGCGACACGGACTGCAACGACGCCATCTTCCGGCTGCTGGAGCTGTGCCGCAGCAACAACGTCAAGTGGACGGACACCCTGCCGGTGAGCAAGGAGCCGCCCTTTACCTACACCACCCCCACCGACGAGGGTGCCTTCCGGAAATATCTGGAGTCGGAGGATCTGCCCGCCATCACGGTGGGTACCCTGCGGCCCACTCAGGAGGCCCCGCTGTTCATGGCCCAACTGCGCAAGCTCTACGGCGTGGCGGACAGCTACTCCGACACCGACGCACGGGCTATCATCGGTGTGCGCTACCAACTGGCCCTGCGGGACATTGCGGGGGGTACCTACACCTTCGCCAGCGATGTGTCGGTGGAGCTCATCAATCAGGTGGTGGACGGCCGCTATGCCGGTGTCACCACCGGCACGGCCTCGGCCCGTGTGTATGACACTACCTACGCCGCCCATGTGCTGGGGCGGCTCAGTCCCATCTATCAGGAGGACTGGGTGGGCGATCCGGACAACGGCATCGTGGGATACCGGGACAAGGGGTATTCCATGGACGCTCTGGTGGGCGAGAGCGGCGTGGAGAAGGCCTTCGAGGAGTATCTCCACGGTGAGAACGGCACCAAACTCATTACCACCACCTCCGATGGCCAGATCACCGGTGAGTTCTACACCAAGGAACCCAAGCCCGGCAACACCGTGGCTCTGACGCTGGACATCGACCTGCAGGAGGATGTGGAAAAAGCCCTCAGCAAGACCATCGGTGACATGACCGAGGCGGACGGCATCCGCCGTGGCGGCGCCGCCGTGGTGGTGGGTGTGGGCAGCGGCGAGGTGCTGGCGCTGGCCTCCTACCCCACCTATGACATCAGCAAGTGGGATGAAATTTATGACACGCTGGCCTCCGACGACGAGGGAGCTCCCCTGTTCAACCGGGCCATTGGCGGCACCTACGCCCCCGGCTCCACCTTCAAGCCCTGCACGGCGGTGGCGGCGCTGGAATCCGGTGTCATCACCCCCTCTACCACCATTCTGGACCGGGGCATCTACGACTACTACTCCTCCCCCCAGCCCCGGTGCTGGATCTACAGCTCCTACGGCTCCACCCACGGGCGGGTGAACGTGTCGGAGGCCATCACCGTGTCCTGCAACTACTTCTTCTATGAGGTGGGCCGTCTGACGGGCATTAAGACGCTGGACGACTATGCCACTCAGTTCGGTCTGGGGCAGTACACCGGCATCGAGATCGGCGGCCCCAACAGCGCCGAGGCCAAGGGCGCTCTGGCCTCCCCGGAGTACGCCGAGGCCAACGATCTGGAGTGGTCCGACGGTCAGACCCTGACCGCCGCCATCGGCCAGAGCTATAACCTGTTTACGCCGCTGCAGCTGGCCAACTACATCGCCACGCTGGTAGGCAACGGTGAACACTATGCGGCCCACCTGCTGAAAAACGTCAAGACCTATAACAACTCCGCCGTGGTCTATGCCTACGACAAGGACCCCGTCAACGTGGTGGAGATGCAGGACAGCACGGTGGAGGCCATCAAGACCGGTATGCACGATCTGACCACCGGGAGCCTGTCCACCTACTTTTCCAAGTGCGTGGTGTCCGCCGGTGCCAAGACCGGCACGGCGGAGACCGGTGTCACCGATGCCAACAACGGTACCTTCGTGTGCTTCGCCCCCTACGACGATCCCCAGATCGCTGTGGCGGTGGTCATCGAGAAGGGCGGCGCCGGTGCGGCTCTGGCGGAGACGGCGGTGGATATCCTCAACGCCTACTTCAGTCGGGAGGAGATCGGCACCGCCATCATCGGCGAAAATACTCTGTTGAACTGAGAGGTCCCTGTCCATGTCTATTTGGTTCGATTCCCGTGATCTTCGATATAAGGATCCCTTCGGCGCCGTGTCCTGCGGCGCCGAGGTGCGTTTTGCTCTGGGGTCTGATGAGCCGCTGGAGGAGTGCTGTCTGCTGGTGCGGCAGGAATTTGCCGGGCTGGAGCGAGAACTTCCCCTCTCCCCCTCCGGCGATGGCTGGTGCGGCGTGCTGACGGCGCCGGCGGAGCCGGAGCTGATCTGGTACGCCTTCCGGGTGCGGCGGCCCGACGGCTCCCTCCTCTGGCTGGGACGCAATGGCTGCGGCGGTGAGGCGGACCGTCAGCGATGGCAGCTGACGGTGTATGAGCCCACCCATACCCCCGACTGGTTCGGCCGGGGGGTGACGTATCAGATCTTTCCCGACCGGTTCTGCCGGTTGGCGGTGCCGGACGGCCACGGCATGGTGGGGCAGCGACTGGTGCATCAGCGTTGGGACGACACCCCCCAATGGCGGCCCGATAAAGCGGGCGAAATTCGCAACAACGACTACTTCGGCGGAAGCCTGCTGGGAATTATTTCCAAGCTGGACTATTTGCAGAGTCTCTCCGTCTCCACGCTGTATCTGTGTCCCATTTTCGAAGCGGACAGCAATCACCGCTACAACACCGCCGATTACCGCCGCATCGACCCCATGCTGGGGACGGAGGAGGACTTCCGCCAGCTGTGCCGGGAGGCCCACCGGCGGGGCATCCGGGTGCTGCTGGACGGCGTATTCAACCACACCGGCAGCAACAGCCGCTACTTCAACGCCGAAGGCTTCTACCCGGAGCTGGGGGCGGCCCAGAGTCAGGATTCTCTCTATTTCGACTGGTACAGCTTCCATCCGTGGCCCACGGACTACGATGCGTGGTGGGGCGTAAGGACTCTGCCTGCGGTGAACGAGGAGGCGCCCACCTATCGGGACTTCATCGTGCGGAGTCAGGACTCCGTGGTGCGGCACTGGCTGCGGCAAGGGGCCGACGGCTGGCGACTGGATGTGGCGGACGAGCTGCCCGATGACTTCATCGCTGAAATTCGACAGGCCATGGAGGCGGAGAAACCGGACAGCTTCCTGCTGGGTGAGGTGTGGGAGGACGGCAGCAACAAGATCGCCTACTCCCATCGGCGGAGGTATCTGCTGGGCCGGGAGACCCACGGACTCATGAATTATCCCTTCCGCACGGCTGCGCTGGCGTGGCTGCGGGGTGGCGATGCGTCGGACTTCCGCCGGGACATGGAGGAGATCCGGGAGAACTATCCGCCTGCGGCCTTTCACAGCGGTCTGAACATCTTGGGTACCCATGACACGCCCCGGCTGCTGACCATGCTGGGAGCGGCCCGGACACCGGAGAGCAAGGACGACCGGGCGACGTACCATCTCAGCCCGGAGGAGCTGGACATGGGGCTGGCCCGGCTGCGGCTGGGTGCGCTGCTGCTATACAGCTTCCCCGGCTCCCCCACGGTGTTTTACGGCGATGAGGCCGGGGTGCAGGGCTTTGAGGATCCCCTGAACCGCGGCACCTACCCGTGGGGGCGGGAGGATCCGGCGCTGTTGGCGTACTTCCGTCAGCTGGGCGCTCTGCGGAAGCAACGGGTATCCCTGCAGTGCGGGGACATCGGCTATCTCTACGCCGTAGGCGGTGGGCTGGTGCTGCGGCGGCAGTCCGAGGACGAGGTGACGGTGGCGGCCATGAACGCCGGGATGCAGCCGCTGGAGCTGTCCATTCCCTGGTCGGGAGCGCTGGCCAAGGACGCCCTGACAGGGCAGCAGTTCTTTGCTCGGAACGGGATGCTGCGGCTGACCCTCCCCCCCGTGGGCGGCGTTCTGCTGGTGTAATTGTTTCACGTGAAACAATTACCGGGGACAAGTGCATTAGAAAAAAGAGGTGTTTCACGTGAAACATCTCTTTTTTTGCAAAGTATGCTCCTTCCCTATTGAAAAAAATTGTGACAGTTGATATAATATTCTCACATTAGAGAACTCTAAGAGTGACGGGGGATGCGTATGGCGAAAATCGTTGCGATCGTGAATCAGAAGGGCGGCGTGGGCAAGACCACCTCCTGCGTGAATCTGGCGGCTGCCCTGAAGGCCGCCGGGCAGCGCATCCTGCTGTGCGACTTTGACCCGCAGGCCAACGCCACCTCCGGTATGGGCGTGGACAAGACCGTATCCAACGGCATCTATGATGTGCTTATCAACAGCGTGGAGACGGAAAAGGCCATCGTCCGCACCTCCTATGGTGACGTGCTGCCCAGCAGCAAGGCACTGGCCGGAGCCAGTGTGGAGATGATCGACCTGCCGGCGCGGCAGTTTCGGCTACGGATGGCGCTGGAACAGGTGCGGGACAACTACGACTATGTGTTCATCGACTGCCCCCCCTCGCTGGAACTACTGACCTTGAACGCCCTGTGTGCGGCGGATTCCCTGCTGGTACCTTTGCAGGGGGAATACTATGCGCTGGAGGGGCTTTCCGACCTGATGAACACCGTGCGGCTGGTGCGGCGGAGCCTGAACCCCAAGCTGGAGATCGAGGGTGTGCTGCTGACCATGTTCGACGGGCGCACCAATCTGGCCATTCAGGTGGCCCAAGAGGTGAAGCGCTTCTTCCCCGGCAAGGTCTACGCCACGGTGATCCCCCGGAATGTGCGGCTTTCGGAGGCACCCAGCCACGGAAAGCCCATCACCTCCTATGACCGCAGCTGCCGTGGGGCTGAGGCCTATGTGCAGCTGGCGCAGGAGTTTTTGAAGAGAAACAACGGATGAAAGGAGCGATCCCATGGCGAATCCATCCAAGGGCTTAGGTCGGGGACTGGCCGCCCTGCTGGGGGACGACGTGATGACCCCCGAAGAGGAGAAAACCAGCCTGTACCTGCCCATTTCCCAAGTAGAGAGCTGCGCTTCCCAGCCACGGAAGCAATTTGACCCGGACGCTCTGGCCGATCTGGCGGACTCCATCCGGGAGCATGGCATCATTCAGCCTCTGACGGTGCGAAAGCTGCAGTCAGGGTACTATCAAATCATCGCCGGCGAACGGCGCTGGCGGGCCGCCCGGATGGCGGGTCTGTCGGAGGTGCCGGCCATCGTCATCGAGGCCGACGACCGCAAGGCCATGGAGCTGGCCATGATCGAGAACCTCCAGCGGGAGGATCTGAACCCCATGGAGGAGGCCGAGGGCTACCAGACGCTGATGCAGCAGTACAACATGACCCAGGAGGAGACGGCCCAGCGGGTGGGCAAGTCCCGGTCCGCCGTAGCCAACGCCATGCGCCTGCTGAAGCTGTGTCCCCCCGTGCGGGCCATGGTGGAGGACGGGCGGCTCTCCAGCGGACACGCCAGAGCTATTCTCCCCCTCTCCCCCGCCATGCAGGAGTCGGCGGCCAACGCCATCATCAAGGACGAGCTGTCGGTGCGGCAGACAGAGCAGCTGGTGAAGAAGCTGACGGCTCCCCCCAAGCCGGAGCAGCCGGAACCGGATGGGCTCTCCGTCGATTATGCCAAGGAGGCCGCCAAGGAACTGGGTAGCCGTCTGGGTCGGGGCTGCCGCATTGTCACGGGCCGAAAAAAGGGCCGCATCGAACTGGAATACTACGGGGTGGAGGATCTGAATCAGCTGCTGGACGCCCTCCACGCCCTGAAAACCAAATAAATGTTTCACGTGAAACACAGAAAGAGGTCAGACTATGCTTGATATCAAATTTATCCGGGAGAACCCAGATGCCGTAAAGGAGAACATCCGCAAAAAGTTCCAGAATGCCAAGCTGCCGCTGGTGGACGAGGTCATTGCGTTGGATGCCGAGAAGCGAGCCGCCGAGAACGAGGGCAATGATCTGCGGGCCCAGCGCAACAAGCTCTCCAAGCAGGTGGGGATGCTGATGGGACAGGCGAAGAAGGATCCCTCCAAGCTGGAGGAGGCCGAGGCGGTGAAGGCGCAAGTGAAGGCCGACGCCGACCGTCTGGCTCAGCTGGAGGAGATGGAGGAGAAGCTGAGCCAGCAGATCCACCACATCCTGCTGGTGATCCCTCAGATGATCGACCCCTCCGTGCCGATCGGCAAGGACGACAGCTGCAACGTGGAGGTAGAACGCTTCGGCGAGGCCACGGTGCCAGCCTTCGATATCCCCTACCACACGGACATCATGGAGCGATTCGACGGCATCGATCTGGACGCTGCGGGCCGGGTGTCCGGCAACGGCTTTTACTATCTCATGGGCGACATTGCCCGACTCCACGAGGCTGTGCTGGCCTATGGCCGGGACTTCATGATCAACAAGGGCTTCACCTACTGCATCCCCCCCTTCATGATCCACGGCAGCGTGGTGGAGGGCGTCATGAGCCAGACGGACATGGACGCCATGATGTATAAGATCGAGGGCGAGGACCTGTACCTCATCGGTACCAGCGAGCACTCCATGATCGGCAAGTTCATCGACCAGATCGTCCCGGTGGAGAGCCTGCCCCAGACCCTGACCTCCTACTCCCCCTGCTTCCGCAAGGAGAAGGGCGCCCACGGCATCGAGGAGCGGGGCATCTACCGCATCCACCAGTTTGAAAAACAGGAGATGATCGTGGTCTGCAAGCCGGAGGACTCCAAGGCGTGGTACGAGAAGCTGTGGCGTTACAGCGTGGAGCTGTTCCGCTCTCTGGATATCCCCGTGCGGCAGCTGGAGTGCTGCTCCGGCGATCTGGCGGACCTGAAGTGCAAGTCCTGCGACATCGAGGCCTGGTCTCCCCGGCAGCAGAAGTACTTCGAGGTGTGCTCCTGCTCCAATCTGGGGGATGCACAGGCCCGCCGCCTGAAGATCCGCTACAAGGACGAGAACGGCCGGATGCAGCTGTGCCACACCCTGAACAACACCTGCGTGGCCCCTCCCCGGATGCTCATCGCCTTCCTGGAAAACAACCTCCAGCCCGACGGCACCGTGCTGATCCCCAAGGTACTCCAGCCCTACATGGGCGGCTGCGAGAAGCTGGTTCCCAAACGCTGATTATGTAAACTCTCGGAGGATACCCATGAAGAAATTTCTGAGCGAGTTCAAGGAGTTCGCCCTGCGGGGCAACGTGCTGGACATGGCCATCGGCGTGGTCATCGGCGGCGCCTTCGGTAAGATCACCACCTCTCTGGTCAACGACGTCATCATGCCTCTGGTGGGGATGCTCATCGGCGGCATCGATCTGAGCCAGCTGGATATCGTACTGAAGCCCGCCGTTATGAATGGCGACGAGGTGGTCACGGCTGCCGTGACGCTGGGCATCGGCACCTTCCTCACCACCATCATCGACTTCATTCTGGTGGCGCTGGTGATCTTTCTTATGATCAAGGCCATCAACCGCTTCCACAAGAAGAAGGAAGAGGCCCCCGCCCCGGAGGAGCCCAAGGGTCCCACCAGCGAGGAACTGCTGACGGAGATCCGTGACCTGCTGAAGGAGAAGAACCAGTGACCCCGGAGCAGCTGCTGCGGGAGGGGCTGGCGGTCTACGGGCTGCCGGCAGATGCAGCGGCCATCGAGGGACTGGAGGAGTTCTCCCGGCGGCTGCTGGAGAGGAATCAGGTGATGAACCTGACGGCCATCACCGATCCCTGCGACGTGGCGGCGCTGCACCTGCTGGATTGTGCGTACCTACTGACTGCTGCGGACTTCCGGGGGAAGTCCGTGGTGGATGTGGGTACCGGCGCCGGATTTCCGGGGATGCCCCTGCGGATCCTGGACCGAACTTCGACCTGACGCTGCTGGACAGTCTGGGCAAGCGGGTGGATTTCCTCCGGGAGACCGCCGACGCCATGGGACTGCGGCGGGTGCGCTGCGTCCACGCACGGGCGGAGGAGTTCGCCCGGAAGCACCGGGAGCAGTTCGACATCGCCACGTCACGGGCGGTGGCCCAGCTGAATGTACTGTGCGAGCTGACGCTGCCGCTGGTGAAGGTGGGTGGCGTGTTTCTGGCCATGAAATCCGTGGAGAGCGACCCGGAGCTGCAGGAGGCCCGCAGCGCCATCGCCCAGCTGGGCGGCGCTGTGGAGGACGTGACGGACTACACCATTCCGGGGACGGAGGTGACCCACCGGGTCGTCCGCATCCGGAAGGAGCGCCCCACGCCGGCGGGCTTCCCCCGTGCCTTCGCCCGCATCAAGAAAGCACCCCTGCGATAAAAACGGGATGGAAATGTCCCCCGAAGCTGGGATTTGAGAAAATTTTTCTGAAAATTTTCATTTTTTCCTTTTCAAATGACGCAAGGAGGTATAAAATTGGGTAAAATCATAGCAGTCGTCTCCGGCAAGGGCGGCACAGGCAAGACCTCCTTTACAGCCAATGTGGGGCTGGCGCTGGCGGCGCTGGGGTGCCATACCCTGTGTCTGGACTGTGACATCACCCTGCGGAATCTGGATCTGGCGCTGGGGCTCAGCGACCGGGCTCTGATGGACTTCACCGACGTCATCGCCGGGCGATGTACGCTGGAGGATGCCGTGGTGCAGCACCCCAAGTATCCCAAGCTGCACCTGCTGACAGCCCCCCTGTCGGCCCGGCCCGTGCCCATTGCACCGGAGCAGATGAAAGCGCTGCTGGACCGCATCCGGCAGACCTACGACTACTGCCTGATCGACGCCCCGGCGGGGCTGGGGATGGGTTTCCATCTGTCCAGCGACTACGCCGACCGGGCGGTGGTGGTCACCAACACCGACGCCTCCTCCCTGCGGGACGCCCAGCGCACCGTCATGGAGCTGGACCGTCTGGGACGGGGCAACCTTCATCTGGTGGTGGGCCGGGTGGAGAAGAAGCTGCTGCGAAGCCTTCACACCACCATCGACGACGCCATGGACGCAGCGGGTCTGCCGCTGCTGGGCGTGGTACCGGAGGACCGGAACGTCCCCTATGCCCTGAACACCGGCATCCCCTTGCGGGAGTGCAGCAACTACGCCGCAAGGGCTTACGAGAATATTGCACGGCGCATCATGGGGCAGCGTATCCCCCTGATGCGTATCTGAATCCATAGAAGAGAGGAGCGAATAACATGAATATCGCCTTGATCGCCCATGATAACAAAAAGGAGCTGATGGCTCAGTTCTGCACCGCCTACTGCGGGATCCTGGCTCAGCATACCCTGTGCGCCACCGCCACCACCGGCCAGATCATCTCCGACGCCACGGGGCTGACCATCCACCGGTTCCTGTCCTTCTCCCACGGCGGCGGCCAGCAGATCGCTGCCCGCATCGCCTACAACGAGATCGATCTGGTGCTGTGCTTCGACGATCCCCGCAACAAGACCCCCAACGAGGACATCGCCAACATCTATCGCCTGTGCGACCAGAACAACATCCCCTATGCCAGCAATCTGGCCTCGGCGGAGATGCTGGTGCTGGGTCTGGCCCGCGGCGATCTGGATTGGCGCAACATCGTCAATCCCAAAACCAAGCCCTTTACCGCTTGACATTTCCCTGCATATCCCCTACAATAGACTGCGTTCAAACCGCTATGACGGAGCATGAGTAGCCTGTCCCTGCCGGTGAAGAGAGGTGCGCCACGGCTGCAAGCGCACTGCGGCACACAGTGTGAAGGACGGCTTCACCAGCGGAGATGGAGACATCTGCGGCCGCTCCCCGCAACAGGAGCCTGAAAGGGCCTTACGGCCGAAATTGGGTGGCACCACGAAGCAATGCGCTCTCGTCCCAATCACGGGACGGGAGCGTTTTTTCGCATCTCCCCTCCCCTGCCGCCGGTGTGGCACGTTTTCCACAAATTCCCACATTTTTCCACAAAGGAGCATGACTATGGCAAAGATCACCCCCCGGACGCTGTCCGGATTTATGGAGCTGCTGCCCGCCCCGCAGCAGCAGCTTGAGCGGATGATGGACATCCTCCGCAAGACCTACGCTCTCTACGGCTTCACGCCGCTGGATACCCCCGTCATCGAGGCCAGCGAGGTGCTGCTGGCCAAGGGCGGCGGCGAGACGGAGAAGCAGATCTACCGCTTCCAGAAGGGCGACGCCGATCTGGCCCTGCGGTTTGACCTGACGGTGCCGCTGGCCAAGTATGTGGCCCTCCACGGCGGCGACCTGTCCTTCCCCTTCCGCCGGTATCAGATCGGCAAGGTGTACCGGGGGGAGCGGGCCCAGCGGGGCCGGTTCCGGGAGTTCTATCAGGCGGACATCGACATCATCGGAGACGGCAAGCTGGATATCGCCAACGAGGCGGAGATCCCCTCCATCATCTACCAGACCTTCACCCGGCTGGGGCTGAAGCGGTTCCAGATCCGGGTCAACAACCGGAAGATCCTCAACGGCTTTTATGCCATGCTGGGGCTGACGGAGCAGTCCGGCGACATCATGCGCACCGTGGACAAGCTGGATAAGATCGGCCCCGACAAGGTCCGGGGGCTTCTCACCGGGGAGCTGGGCCTCACCGAGGCGGCCGCCGGGGATATCCTGCGCTTCATCGCCATCACCGGCTCCAATCAGGAGGTGCTGACGGCGCTGGAGGGCTATCGGGGCCGCAATGAGGTGTTCGACGCCGGCCTTACCGAGCTGGAGACGGTGGTGAAGTATCTGGCAGCCTTCGGCGTACCGGAGGAGAACTTCGCCGTGGACCTGACCATCGCCCGTGGGCTGGACTACTACACCGGCACGGTGTACGAAACTACCCTGCTGGATCATCCGGAGATCGGCTCCGTCTGCTCCGGTGGACGGTACGACAATCTGGCGGAGTACTACACCGACCGGCAGCTGCCCGGCGTGGGCATCTCCATCGGCCTGACGAGACTGTTCTACGTGCTGGGTGAGCAGGGGATGCTGAACCCCCAGCTGCCCACGGCCCCGGCAGATGTGCTGATCCTGCCCATGACGGCGGAGCTGACCCCCGCCATCCAGCTGTCCACCCGGCTGCGGGCAGCCGGAGTGCGGACCCAGCTCTACACCGAGCAGAAGAAGTTCAAGGCCAAGATGAACTATGCCGACAAGATCGGCGTCCCCTATGTGGTGTTTCTGGGAGACGACGAGGTCAGCGGCGGGGTGGTGGCCTGCAAGGATATGACCTCCGGTGAGCAGACCACACTGCCCTTCGATGAGACCCTCCAGCGCATCCGGGAGGGACTGGCCCTCCGGGAGCAGGGCAGCGTTATCGTGGAATAAGGACAAAATCCGATAACAGAAAGCAATATTCCATAGAAATATTACGATACATTATCAAAAAACAGGAGTGAAAGCTATGATGCAGATGCGTACCCATACCTGCGGGGAGCTGCGGCTGGCCGATGCCGGGAAGTCCGTGAAGATCGTAGGTTGGATGGAAAATGTCCGGGAGGTGGGCAATAACTTCGCCTTTGTGGTGCTGCGGGATTTCTACGGCACCACGCAGGTGGTCATCGAGTCCGAGGAGATGATGGCCATCATCCGGGACCTGAACAAGGAGTCCACCATCAGCGTGGAGGGCGTCGTCCGGGAGCGGGCCAGCAAAAACCCCAAGCTGCCCACCGGCGACATTGAGGTGGTCCCCAGCAAGATCGAGGTGCTGGGCCGCTGCCGCTACAACAGCCTGCCCTTTGAGATCAACCGCAGCCGGGAGGCCGACGAGACCCAGCGCCTGAAGTACCGGTATCTGGACCTGCGGAACCCCGCCGTGAAGAACAACATCGTCCTGCGCTGCCAGGTGGTGGCCGCTCTGCGGGCTGCCATGACGGAGCACGGCTTCCTGGAGATCACCACTCCCATCCTGACGGCCTCCTCCCCGGAGGGCGCACGGGACTATCTGGTGCCTGCCCGGAAGCATCCCGGCAAGTTCTATGCCCTGCCACAGGCCCCCCAGCAGTTCAAGCAGCTGCTGATGACCTCCGGCTTCGACCGGTACTTCCAGATCGCCCCCTGCTTCCGGGACGAGGATGCCCGCGGCGACCGCTCTCCCGGCGAGTTCTACCAGCTGGATATGGAGATGGCCTTCGCCACGCAGGAGGACGTGTTCGCCGTGCTGGAGGACGTGCTGCCTCCCATCTTCGCCAAGTTCGGCACCTATAACGTCGCCTCTGCTGCTCCCTTCCGCCGCATCCCCTACAACACGGCGCTGGAGACCTACGGCTCCGACAAGCCGGATCTGCGCATCGACCTGACCTGCAAGAATGTCAGCAGACTCTTTGAAAACAGCGAGTTCGAACCCCTGCGGGGCCAGACCGTGAAGATGGTGGATATCTCCGACTGCACCCTGACACGCAAGCAGGTGGAGAAGCTCCTGTCCGACTGCGAGGTGCAGTCCGGCAGCAAGGCCTACTGGTTCAAGGTGGATGAAAAGGGTGAGCTGGCCGGCGGCATCGCCAAGTTCGTCACCGACCTGCGGCCCCAGCTGGAGCAGGTGCTGACGCTGGCACCCAATACGCTGGTGGTGGTGGCCGCCGGTGCATCGGCCACCAAATCCGCAGGTGTGCTCATCAAGACCTTCGGCGCCGCCTGCGCCGGTCATATGGATCAGGAGCGCTACGAGTTCTGCTGGATCGTAGACTTCCCCATGTACGAGATCGGCGACGAAAGCGGTGAGCTGGAGTTCTGCCACAACCCCTTCTCCATGCCCAGCGGCGGGCTGGAGGTGCTGCTGAAGGCCGAGCGGGGCGAGATCGATCCCCTGACCATCACCGCCGACCAGTACGATCTGGTGTGCAACGGCGTGGAGCTCAGCAGCGGCGCCGTCCGGAACCACGATCCGGAGATCATGGTGAAGGCTTTCGAGCTGGTGCGGCTGGGCGAGGAGGACGTGAAGAAGAAGTTCCCCGCCATGTACAACGCCTTCTGCTACGGCGCACCTCCCCATGCCGGTATCGCTCCGGGCGTGGATCGCATGGTGATGCTGCTGGCGGGCGAGAGCTCCATCCGGGAGATCATCCCCTTCCCCATGAACAAGAACGCTCAGGACGTCATGATGGGCGCTCCCTCCACCGTGGAGCAAAAGCAACTGGATGAGCTGCATATTGCTATTACAGCGCTGGAGGAGGAATAAACCCCGATCGTCTCCCTTCCTCTGCTGCTTTTGCTCCACATCAAGCGTTTTGCGGAGCAAAACCTTGCCGCAGGCGGAATTCACTTCCGCCGAGGAAATTTGATCTGTGCGAGGGGCCCCCGTAAAATGCTCCGTCATTTTGCGGGGACGGACAAAAGCAGCTGGATGAGCTGCATATCCAGATTACAGCGCTGGAGGAGGAATAATTACTGAAACAAGTGCCTGCTGCTTATGGCAGCAGGCACTTGTTTTATAGGGCATTTTCTTTTGTCTCCGACGGCATATTTTTTCAATAGACTTTTTTTGCATAAGGAACGTGTCTCCAACGGCCCACTTTTCCCAGCAGCTGGAAAAGTAGGCAAAAGAGCCGTTTGAAACCGATGGTTTCAAAACTTCCTTTACCTTCAAGAGTTGCGTTCGTTATGGGCCGTCAAGAGAATTGACTCAGCAACAGACCCGCTGCCGCTCCCGCTCTGGTGAAGGAAATGTTGCGTCTATCGCTGGGGAGTACGGATTGCCACGATAGAACAGCAATCCCCTTCAAACTCCCAATGCAGCGGCAGCGTGAGTAGAAGTACGTCAATTCCCTGTTTCGGCGGGAGTTAGGATGCAGCTCTTGCACACAAAAGGAAATCCAAAAACCATTGGTTTTTGGCGGCGTTTTTTGCATACTTTTTGTCGCTGTTGACAAAAAGTATGCCGCCGGAGGCATAAAAAGAAAAAGCTGCTGGGAAAAGTGGGCCGCCGGAGGCCCCCCAAGCCCAAAAAATTCCCCCTTGACGGACGGGGGAAAACATGATACCCTTGAAGTGTTACAGGCGATGATGGGCGTGGCGGCCCGGAGCTGCGGGAGGAAATGCCCGCCGGAAGCCCCGTTAGCGGCACGAGAGTGTGGAGCAATCCAAATTCAGGTGGAACCACGGACTTTTCAGTTCGCCCTGAGCTGCGTCGGCAGTTCAGGGCGTTTTTTATTTTAACTGAGCTGGAAATCCATCATACAAAGGAGAATCGTCATGAAAAACACGGAAAAAACCATGGACAAGATCGTGGCCCTGTGCAAAAATCGGGGCTTCGTCTTTGCCGGCTCCGAAATTTACGGGGGCCTGGCCAACACCTGGGACTACGGTCCTCTGGGCGTGGAGCTGAAGAACAACATCAAAAAGGCGTGGTGGAAGAAGTTCGTTCAGGAGAACCCCTACAACGTGGGGCAGGACGCCGCCATCCTCATGAACCCCCAGACCTGGGTGGCCAGCGGCCATCTGTCCGGCTTCTCCGATCCTCTGATGGACTGCCGGGAGTGCAAGGAGCGGTTCCGGGCGGACAAGCTCATTGAGGATTGGTGCGGCGAGAACAGCGTGGAGCTGCCCAAGCCCATCGACGCCTTCACCCAGCAGGAGATGAAGGACTTCATCGAGAAGAACAACATCCCCTGCCCCTCCTGCGGCAAGCACAATTTCACCGACATCCGGCAGTTCAACCTGATGTTCAAGACCTTCCAAGGCGTCACCGAGGACGCCAAGAACACGGTGTATCTGCGGCCTGAGACGGCGCAGGGCATCTTCACCAACTTCGTCAACACCCAGCGCACCACCCGGCGCAAGCTGCCCTTCGGTGTGTGCCAGATCGGCAAGTCCTTCCGCAACGAGATCACCCCCGGCAACTTCATCTTCCGTGTCCGGGAGTTCGAGCAGATGGAGCTGGAGTTCTTCTGCAAGCCCGGCACCGATCTGGAGTGGTTCCAGTACTGGCGCACCTTCTGCCACAACTGGCTGCTGGGCATCGGTCTGAAGGACGAGAACCTGCGGCTACGGGATCATGACCCGGAGGAGCTGTGCTTCTACTCCAAGGCCACCACGGATTTCGAGTTCCTCTTCCCCTTCGGCTGGGGCGAGCTGTGGGGTGTGGCGGACCGCACCGACTATGACCTGACTCAGCACCAGAACGTCTCCGGCAAGGATCTGACCTACTTCGACCCGGAAACCAACCAGCGCTACATCCCCTATGTGGTGGAGCCGTCTCTGGGCGTGGAGCGCAGCGTGCTGGCAGTGCTGTGCGACGCCTACGACGAGGAGGTCGTGGGACAGGATAAAAACGGCAAGGACGACGTGCGTGTGGTGCTGCGGCTGCACCCGGCGCTGGCCCCCTATAAGGCGGCCATCCTGCCTCTGAGTAAGAAGCTCAGCGAGCCGGCCACGGAGATCTACAACGAGCTGTGCAAGGACTTCATGCTGGATTTCGACGAGACCGGCTCCATCGGCAAGCGCTATCGCCGGGAGGATGAGATCGGCACGCCCTTCTGCATCACCGTGGACTTCGACACCGTGGGCGACGGGGAGAATCCCGGTGACCAGTGCGTCACCGTCCGGGAGCGGGACAGCATGGAGCAGGTGCGTGTTCCCATCAGCCAGCTGAAGGCCTATCTGACGGAGAAGCTGGCCTATTAAGCGCTCAAGCATCAGCCGTCCCGAACCTTCGGGGCGGCTGATGCCGCACCCTGATCGATCTTGCGGACGTGCCTTTTTTACCACCGGTAAGGTGCGTTCTTTCAATGGCAGTTTTTTGTTTTCCCTCCGGCGGCATACTTTTTGTCAACAGCAGCGCTTTGCATAAGGAACGTGTCTCCGGCGGGTAACTTTCTTTCAGTAGACTCTTTTGCATAAGGAACGTGTCTCCGACGGGTAACTTTCTGCCAATAGCGGCAGAAAGTCACCAAAGAACGCCAGCAGAAACCCATGGTTTCTGCACTTCCTTCCCGGTATGTAAGAGTTACATCCTAACTCCCACCGAAGCAGGGAATTGACTTTCTCCTACTCACGCTGCCGCTGCGTGGGCAGTCGAAGAAACCTTCAGCTCTACCGTGGGGAACGGATTGCCCAGCGGCAGACGCATCATCCCCTTCACCGGAGCGGGAGCGGCAGCGGGTCTGTTGCAGAGTCAATTTCCTTTACGGCCCATAACAAGCAAGGCTCTTGCCCACCAAAAAGAGAAATCCACACATCACACATTTTCAAGGAGGGATCATCCCATGAAGGTTCTCATGCTCAACGGCAGCTGCAACCCCAAGGGCTGCACCTACACCGCCCTGACGGAGGTGGGCAAGACCCTGACCTCTGCGGGCATCGACTACGAGATCGTGCAGCTGGGCGGCGACCCCGTCCGGGACTGCATCGGCTGCAACCAGTGCAGCAAGAACGGCTGCGTGTTCACCGACGGCGGCGTCAACGACTTCATCGCCAAGGCCCGGCAGGCCGACGGCTTCGTATTCGGCACACCGGTCTATTACGCCCACCCCAGCGGGCGGGTGCTGTCCTTCCTGGACCGGGTATTCTACGCCGGAGGCAGCGCCTTTGCCGGAAAGCCCGGCGCTGCGGTGGCCTCCGCCCGGCGGGCAGGCACCACCGCCAGTCTGGACGCTCTGGGCAAGTACTTCGGCATCTCCGACATGGTGACGGTGGGCTCCACCTACTGGAACATGGTCCACGGCCACTGTCCCGAGGATGTGATGCTGGACGGTGAGGGACTCCAGACCATGCGGAATCTGGGCCGCAGCATGGCGTGGCTGCTGCACTGCATTCAGGCAGGCCGGGAGGCCGGGTACGACTTCCCTGCCCCGGAGCGTGGTCATCAGACGAACTTCATCCGCTGAAGGATGCGGCAAAAAGGAGCGGCAGGCGCTATGCGCCTGCCGCTCCTTTTTATGGAAGAATATTTTACTGCTCCGCCTCCAGCTCCTGCTCCTCCAGCGAGGGAGCGCCGTCCAGCGGCACCTTGGCGATGACGGTACGATACACCCGCAGGAAGAATAGCATCGTCACGCCCAGCGAGGCGATCTCCGCAATGGGATAACACCACCACACCAGATCGTCGTTGCCTATGGACTGGCCGTAGCGGGCCAGCACATAGGCGATGGGTACCAGAAACACCAGCTGGCGGATGATGGAGGTGATCATGGAGTACACCGACTTCCCCAGCGCCTGGAAGGAGCTGCCCAGAGCGATGCAGGCGCCGGCCGTGCAGAAGCTCAGGGAGATGATCCGCAGGGCCGGAACGGCCACCTGCTTCATGGTCTCCGTGGCATTGAAGATACTGACCAGCGTCCCCGGAATGGCCCAGAAGATGGCCATACCCAGCACCATGATGCAGGAGGCATAGATGGCGCTGCGCTTGATGGTCTCCATCATGCGGCGGCGATTCTGAGCGCCGTAGTTATAGGCCACGATGGGAACCACACCGTTGTTCAGGCCGAACACCGGCATAAAGACAAAGCTGTTGAGCTTGAAGTAGATGCCGAAGGCGGTAGCCGCCGTCTCCCTGGCGGAGTGGTAAGTGATGAGGATCTTGTTCATGCAGAAGGTCATCACCGAGCCGATAGCCACCATCACCACGGAGGGCAGGCCGATGGCATAGATATTACCCACGATCTTCCAGTCCGGCCGGAAGCCCCGGAACCGAAGGTGCAGATCGTGGTTCTTCCGCAGGTTCATATACAGAGCCAGACCGCAGCCGCAGAACTGGCCGATAACGGTGGCCACAGCGGCACCCGCCACGCCCATTTTGAACACGAAGATGAAGATGGGATCCAGCACGATGTTGACAATGGCGCCCAGCCCTTGGGTATACATGGAGAGGATGGAGCGGCCGGTGCCCTGCAATAGGCGCTCGAACATGATCTGGCAGAACATTCCCAGCGAGGCACAGCAGCAAATGCGCAGATAGGTGATGCCGTTATCCACAATGTAGTCGATGTCCGTCTGGGTGCGAAAGAAGGTCCCCCCAAAGCACAGGGCCAGCACGGCGGAGAGTACAAAGCCCACCACCGCCAGGAAAATGCCGTTGATGGCCACCTGATCGGCCCGCTTGCCGTCCCCGGCGCCCAGCGCACGGCCCAGCAGGGCGTTGACGCCTACGGCGGTGCCGGTGGCCAGACCGATCATGAGGTTCTGGGCCGGGAAGGCCAGCGTCACGGCGGTAAGGGCCTGCTCGCTGACCTGCGAGACGAACACGCTGTCCACGATATTATATAGGGCCTGCACCAGCATCGACACGATGATGGGGAGGGACATATTCCAAATGAGCTTGGAGATGGGCATGATACCCAGCTTGTTATCCTTCATAGAATTCCTCCTTGGGTTCGTTTTTTCTGATCTGTTCTATATTCTACCACGTCGTTTTCCAAAAGAAAATGCGGGAAAAGCCGGAAATCTGATCCTTTTCCGCCGGTTTTCTATGGAATACGGAAAATCCCTCCGCAGCCCCCAGCGGGCGGCAGTTGCATTTTGTGGAAAATGGGAGTACAATAAGCCATCAACGGGGACACCTCCCCCATCCATCAACCATTCACAGGAGGGATCACATGAGCGGATTCAACGTACAGCTCCAGCTGGCCGGGGTGCTGGAGTGGATGAGCCAGCAGATGGCCGGCTGCGGCGGCAAGACCGCCGTCATCGGCATCTCCGGCGGCAAGGACAGCTCCACCGTGGCGGCCATGGCGGTGGCGGCCTATGGCCGGGACCACGTCTATGGTGTGCTGATGCCCGACGGCATTCAGCCGGATATCGACTACTCTCAAGCGCTGGTGGAGCATCTGCAGATCCCCCACTGCCTCTGCAACATCCACGATGCCGTGGCGGGGGTACTGTCCCAGCTGGAGCAGGCGGGCCTGACCCCCAGCCGCCAGACGGTGGTGAATCTCCCCTCCCGCATCCGCATGGCCACCCTCTACGCCGTGGCCCAGTCCGTGGAGGGAGGCATCGTTCTCAACACCTCCAACCTGTCGGAGGACTGGGTGGGCTACTGCACCATCTATGGTGACAGCGCCGGTGCCTTCTCCCCTCTGGGGATGTACACCACGGAGGAGGTCATCGCTCTGGGCCGGGCGCTGGGCCTGCCGGAGCGGTTCCTCATCAAGCCCCCCTCCGACGGTCTGACGGGCCTCACCGACGAGGACAATCTGGGCTTTTCCTATCACACCGTCAACGAGTATATCCGCCGGGGCGTCTGCCCGGACGAGGCCGTCCGGGAGAAGATCGACCGGATGCACAGGGCCAGTCGCTTCAAGTTCCAGACCCTGCCGGTGTACCACAACGGCCTGCCCATGGTCATCGAGGACGGCACGGACTACTACAAATAAGCCGCAAAACGGCACTTGACCAACAACAGAGCGTAATTTTTCTTTGAAAAATTACGCTCTGTTTTGTCTTTTCCCCTGTTGGCCGCACTTTCCGACGGCCGGGCAAAAAAAAGGACACCCGGCAGGTGTCCTTTGGTTTGGATCAGCCAATCTGGTTGAGTTTCAGCGTCAGCGCACTCTTCTTGTGAGCAGCGTTGTTCTTGTGCAGCAGACCCTTGGCAGCAGCCTTGTCAATGGACTTCACTGCGACCTTGTAAGCGCCCTCGGCCTCGGTGCGATTGCCTTCCACGGCAGCAGCCTCGAACTTCTTGATAGCGGTCTTCAGTGCAGAGCGATTGGCCTTGTTGCGGGCATTACGAGCCTCGGACACCAGCACACGCTTCTTAGCAGACTTGATATTCGGCAAACCAAACACCTCCCCGACGATAAAGTAGCTGCGTTGGAATGAAACATCCACGCAGGATGATATTTTAACATCTTTATCTGAAAATTGCAAGCACTTTTTGAATTTTTGCCATTCTTTTTTGCATATTCCCTATTTTTTGCGGGAAACTACCCGTAATCTACCACATTTTGTGGCACAATGGGAGGGGGAAACACAAGTATGACGCAGATCCGGACGGACTTGGCGCTGGAAGCAGCGGAAAATTTACAGGCAGGCGGCCCCGCAGCCGGAAAGCTCTCCGGGGTAGTCACCCGGACGGAGCGGCGGCAGGGCGTCTCCGTGACGGAGGTACGGATCCTGGACGAGACGGGAGCCAGAGCGCTGGGAAAGCCCGTGGGACGCTATGTCACCATGGAGCTGGAGAGCCAGCCCTTTTCGCAGCAGGCGGCGTGTCTTGCCTCCCTGCTGGCGGAGCTCCTGCCCCGTGGGCCGGTGCTGACGGCGGGCATCGGCAACCGGGACATGACCTGTGATGCCATCGGCCCCACGGCGGTGGATCACCTGCTGGTGACCCGGCATCTGGTCCGCAGCGGGCAGGAGCCGTTCCGGGGCATGAGGGAGCTCTCCGCCCTGTGTACGGAGGTGCTGGGCCGGACGGGGATGGAGACCTGTGAGCTGATCCGGGCGGCAGCGGGAGCGGTGCGCCCGGCAGCCGTCGTCGCCGTGGATGCGCTGGCGGCCCGCAGTCCCCGGCGGCTGTGCCGTACCGTCCAGCTGTCGGATACGGGGCTGATCCCCGGCTCCGGGGTGGGCAGCCACCGCACCGCCGTGGATCGAGAGACAGTGGGGGTGCCGGTCATCGCCGTGGGAGTGCCTACGGTCATCGACGGGGCGGCGCTGGGCAGCGGCACCGAAGCGGCACCGCAGGGGCTGTATGTGACCCCCAGAGACATCGACCGGCAGGTCCGACAACTGGGGCGGCTGCTGGGCTACGGCATCTCGCTGGCGCTGCAGCCGGGGCTGACGGCGGAGGAGCTGGCGGCGCTGGCGGAATAGGCGGCGTTGCAATGGGGCGGCGTTTGTGGCATAATGGAAAAAAACGCAAAGGAGACGCCTATGGAAACCACAAAGCTCTATTATGAGGACGCCTATCTCCGGGAGTTCGACGCTGCGGTGCTGTCGTGCCGGGAGGAGCAGGGCCGGTATCTGGTGGTGCTGGACCGCACCGCCTTCTATCCGGAGGGGGGCGGGCAGCCCGCCGACCACGGCATCCTGGGCGGCGTGGCGGTCACGGACGTGCAGGAGCGGGACGGGGTCGTCTGCCACACCTGCGCCGGGCCGCTGGCGGTGGGCAGCACCGTCCACGGCGCCATTGACTGGCAGCGGCGTTTTGACCATATGCAGCAGCACTCCGGGGAGCATATTGTCAGTGGGATGCTTTGCTCCGCCTTCCACTGCGACAATGTGGGCTTCCACATGGGGACCGATGTCGTGACCATCGACTATAATGCCGACATCCGCTGGGAGCAGGTTCTGGAGGTGGAGCGGCAGGCCAACCGATACATCTGGGAGGATCATCCCTGCCGGGTGACATTCCCCTCCCCGGCGGAGCGGGAGGCCCTCCCCTACCGCAGCAAAAAGGCCCTGACGGGTGCGGTGCGGCTGACGGAGTTTCCGGGGGCCGATCTGTGCGCCTGCTGCGGCACCCATGTCTCCGGCAGCGGACAGGTGGGGCTGGTGAAATTTCTCTCCTGCCAGAAGCTCCGGGAAGGGGTGCGGCTGGAGCTGGTGTGCGGCGGCCGGGCCATGGCCCACCTGTGCCGCAGCTGGCAGCAGAACCGCTCCATCGGGCAGCAGCTGTCGGTGAAGCCCGGCGACACCTCCGCAGCTGTGGAACGGCAGGGCCGGGAGGTCCTCTCCCTGAAGACCCGGTGCGCCGGACTGGAGGAGGAGCTGTTCCGGCTGCTGGCAGAGCAGTACCGGGACGCCGGAGAGGTGCTGCTGGTGCGGCACAATCTGGCGGGAGACGGCACCCGACGGCTGTGCGACGCCGTGAGCCATACCTGCGGCGGGCGGTGCGCCGTGTTCTCCGGAGAGGGGGAGCGGTATCAGTACGCCGTCATCCATCCGGGAGCAGACCTGCGGGAGTTCGTGAAGCATATGAACGACGCCCTCTACGGTCGGGGCGGCGGACGCAGCGGCTTCGCTCAGGGAAGCGTCGCCGCCGATGAGGCAGCCATCCGGGCCTTCTTCCGTGGCGTGTGACGTCCTGTCTGTCCGATCCGTCCAAAATTGTGCCGAGCCTGTCCCCATGGACAGGCTCGACTGCCCCTTGAAAGGGAAGATCCATCCCCACGATCAGGCGAAAAAATAATTCCGACAGGGAGACGAAAATTCTTCTCGGCAAACAGAGCCAAACATTTTTTCATCAGGCAGCCGAAAAAATCACTTGGTCAGGCAGGCCAAAATATCATCCTGAAAAACGGACGCAAAAAGCTCCCCGACAAGCAGGGAAAATCTTTCCTGAAACAGAAAAACCTCTCCTTGCACAGAAAAACCTCTCCTTGAACAGAAAAATAGTTTCTTGCAGGAGAGACGCAAAAACGCCAGCCCTTGCGGCTGGCGTTTTTGCTGTGTGTTTGTTAGGAGAGAGAGAAAATCACATAAGGAATGGTTCCTTTGTACGAGTAAGATAGTACCCTGTAAAGATGGCGGAATCATGAAATCCACATGAACTTTCTGTGAATTTCTCAGAACCTCTTACTCTCCGCCACAGCCAGCTGGTCGCAGCGGTTGTTTTTTTCGTTGCTGGCGTGGCCCTTTACCCAGTGGTAGTGTACCTGATGGGTCTGGATCAGGGGCAGCAGCTGCTCCCACAGATCCACGTTCAAAGCGGGCTTTTTATCGCTTTTCACCCAGCCCCGCTTCTTCCAGCCCCAGACCCAGCCTTTCTCCAGTGCGTCAATGACGTACTTGGAGTCGGAGTACAGCTCCACGATGCACGGCTCCTTCAGCAGAGCCAGCGACCGGATCACCGCCGTCAGCTCCATGCGGTTGTTGGTGGTCTCCGGCTCGCCGCCGGAGAGCTCCTTCTCGATACCGTTCCACTCCAGAATGGCTCCCCAGCCGCCGGGACCGGGGTTGCCGGAACAGGCCCCGTCGGTGTAAATGGTTACAGTTTTCATAGGCGTTCTTGTGTTGCTCCCAGTGGTTTTATCAGGCGGCCCCCGTCCGACGGGGCCTGTCCGCCATGTTCTGCAGCTGCCCCGCAAGGGGCCAGCAGAACGGCATCACCGGTAAAACCGCATAGCGGTTTTTATCCCGTCGGTGTAGATGGTTACAGTTTTCATCATTGTTCTTATGTTGCTCCCAATGGTTTTATCGGGCGGCCCCCGTCCGACGGAGCCTGTCCGCCATGTTCTGCGGCTGCCCCGCAAGGGGCCAGCAGAACGGCATTACCGGTAAAACCGCATAGCGGTTTTTATCCCGTCGGTGTAGATGGTTACAGTTTTCATAGGCGTCCTTGTGCTTTTTATGTTGGCGTTACTTCTCCAGCGGGTCGATGGAGCGCACCGTGAGGGTATCCCCCGCCACGGTGAATTGCACGTTCTGCCCCGCAAAGCCCATGCCGTACACCCGCTGGGGGTCCTCCTGATACCGGGGGCGGGGATCCCCCGCCAGCACACCCAGCAGGCCCTCCCGGCTGTCCGCCGGGATGCGCTCCAGCAGCTGCGGCGGACACTCCACCCGCAGGCAGCGGCTCTCCAGCCCATCGGTGAAGCCCCCCACGGCGTCGGGATGGCTGTCGGTATAGGGGAGATAGGGCTTGATGTCAAAAATGGGCGTGCCGTCCATCAGGTCTGCGCCGCAGACATGGAGCACCGGCCCCAGCGCCTCACTCTGCTCCACCCGCTCCAGCCGCACCGAGGACAGGCCCAGATGGTTGGGACGGAAGGGAGAGCGGGTGGCAAAGACCCCCATGCGGCGATTGCCCCCCAGACGGGGCGGCCGCACCGTAGGGGACCAGTCCTGCCGGATGGCCCCGGAGAACTGCCAGATGAGCCAGAGATGGGAGAAATCCTCCAGCCCCCGGACGGCCTCCGGGTTCCGGTAGGCCGGTTCAAAGACGATGCGGCCCCGCAGCTGGGGCACCAATCCGCTCTGCCGCGGCACGCCGAACTTCTCCGGCAGCTCCGTATGGATGCGGGCGATGACCTGCAAAGCATCCATCACAGCTCCCTCCGTCCGGTGTCGGTGAGGTGGGAGAGGATATCCTTGGGCAGACGGCTCAGACGCAGAGCCTGCCCCGCCACGATCAGCAGGATGCCCGCCGCCAGCGGCATGGCGCTGCGGAAATAGGTGGCCAGCACAAAGGCCAGAAACATCAGGCCCACCAGCCCCATCTGGAGCCGGGAATTGCGGCTCTCCACCGCTTGGAGGGCCTCACTCTTGCGGTACACCACGCCGTCATAGGTGAACTCCCCCGTGGCGGAGGGATCGTGGTACAGGGTCTTGGTGAAGTACCGCCACCGGGTCAGGGGGCAGTACTGCTCCTTTTTCTTCCCCATGGCTTATTCCTCTGCCGGGGCGGCTTCCTTCTCCGTCTCCCGGTCCGCCAGCGCCATGGAGATGACGTGGTCGCCCTCCTCCTTAAAGCGCATGACGATAACGCCCTGCGTGGCCCGGCCGGCGATGCGGATGCTGTCCACCGCCGTGCGGATCAGGATACCCGCCTGCGTCATCAGCAGCAGGTCCTCCTGTCCGTCCACCACCTTGATGCCCACAATGGGGCCGGTCTTTTCCGTGACCATGTAGTTGCGGATGCCGAGACCGCCACGGCTGGTGATGCGGTACTCCTCCACCGGGGTGCGCTTGCCGTAGCCACGCTCCGTGATGGAGAGTACCGTCTTGCCGGCCTCGGCTCGGGCGGCGCCCACCACATAGTCCCCCTCCCGCAGGCGGATGCCCCGGACGCCCACGGCGGTGCGGCCCATGGCACGCACGTCCGTCTCGTCGAAGCACACCGCCTGACCGTCGTGGGTGGCAATGAGGATGCGCTGGCTGCCGTCGGTCTCCTGCACGTTGATGAGCTCGTCGCCCTCGTCCAGCGTCAGCGCCCGGATGCCGTTGTTGCGGAGATTCTTCAGCGTCTCCACCGGCAGGCGCTTCACCGTACCGTTGCGGGTGGTCATGAAGAGGTACAGCTGGCCCTCCCCGGCCTCCCGGTAGTGGAGCATGGTCTGGATCCTCTCCCCCTGCTCCACCTGCAGGATATTGACGATGTTGGTGCCTCTGGCAGTCTTGCCGCTCTCCGGGATCTGGTAGCCCTTCTTGCGGTAGACCTTGCCGGTATCGGTGAAGAACAGGAGATAGTCGTGGGTGGAGGCGGTGAACACATCCACCACGGTATCCTCGTCACGGGTGGTGATACCCTTCTTGCCCATGCCGCCCTTGCTCTGGGCGGCGTACTCGCTGACGGCGGTGCGCTTGATGTAGCCGTTCTCCGTCAGGGTAAAGACGCACTCCTCCTCCTCGATGAGGTCCTCGATGTCGATCTCGTCCTCCACGTCCTGAATTTCCGTCTTACGGTCATCGCCGTACTTCTCGGCAATGGCGGACAGCTCCTCCTTCAGGATGGAGCGCACCAGAGCATCGTCGGACAGCACCTTCAGGAAGTAGGCGATCTTCTCCTCCAGCTCCTTGTACTCCGCCTGCAGCTTCTCACGATCCAGCCCCTGCAGCGCCTTCAGGCGCATATCCAGAATGGCCTGTGCCTGCACATCGTCCAGCCCGAAGCGGGACATGAGGTTCTCCTTGGCGTTGTCATAGCTGGTGCGGATGATGTGGATGACCTCGTCGATGTTGTCCTGTGCGATGAGCAGACCCTCCAGCAGATGAGCACGGGCCTGTGCGTCCTTCAGGTCATAGCGGGTGCGGCGGACGATGATCTCCTCCTGAAAGGCCAGATATTCGTCGATGATGTGGCGCAGGGAGAGGATCTTCGGCTGGGACTGGTTATTCACCAACGCCAGCATATTGATGGCGAAGGTGGTTTGCAGCTGGGTCTGTGCAAACAGGCGGTTGAGTACCACCTGCGGATTGGCGTCCCGCTTCAGCTCGATGACGATCCGCATACCGTTGCGGTCCGTCTCGTCCCGGATGTCGGAGATGCCCTCCAGACGCTTGTCCTCCACCTGATCGGCCATGCTCTTGATGAGCATCCGCTTATTCACCTGATACGGCAGCTCCGTGATGATGATGCGGGTGCGGTCGTGGCCGAACTCCTCGAACTCGTGGCGGGCCCGCATCACCACCCGGCCACGGCCGGTGGCGTAGGCGGCCCGGATGCCGCTGCGTCCCATGATAAGGCCACGGGTGGGGAAGTCGGGACCCTTGATATAGGTCATCAGGTCCGCCAGCGTGGCATCGGGATCATCCAGCACGTGGATGCAGGCTCCGATGACCTCCCGCAGGTTGTGGGGCGGGATGTTGGTGGCCATGCCCACGGCGATGCCGGAGGAGCCGTTGACCAGCAGATTGGGGAAGCGGCTGGGCAGCACACGGGGTTCCTTGCGGCTCTCGTCAAAGTTGGGGTCCCAGTCCACGGTGTCCTTCTTGATATCCCGCAGCATTTCATTGGAAATTTTGGAAAGACGGGCCTCCGTGTAACGGTAGGCAGCGGGGGGATCGCCATCCACGGAACCGAAGTTGCCGTGGCCGTCCACCAGCATATAGCGCATGGAGAAATCCTGCGCCAGACGCACCAGAGCGTCGTAGACAGAGGCGTCGCCGTGGGGGTGATACCGGCCCAGCACGTCGCCCACGCAGGTGGCGGACTTCTTAAAGGGGCGGTCGCTGGTGAGGTTGTCCTCGTACATGGCGTAGAGAATACGCCGGTGGACGGGCTTCAGGCCGTCCCGCACGTCGGGCAGCGCCCGGCCCACGATAACGGACATGGCGTATTCGATATAGGACTTCTCCATCTCCGGCACCAGTGAGCGCTCGATGATGTGCTGGTCCGGGAAGCGGATCTCCTCGGGATCGTATTGGGGTTTCTTACTCATATATTGTTACTCCTTATCAGAGGATTGGGGGGACAGATCGTGCCACATGGGGTTCATGCGTTGGATCAGCTCATTCTTCTTTCTTCGATTCCAAGACTTGAGCTGTTTTTCCCGTTCAAGGGCCGCTCGAATATCCGTCGTAGTTTCGTAGTAGACAAGCTTATCCACATGATATTTTGCTGTAAAGCTATATGGGTCTGTGTGATGGCGATGCTCCCAGAGTCTGCGCTCCAAATCATTGGTCACGCCCACATACACGGTCACATTCGTATCATTAGAGAGAATATAAACGTAGTACACGAGACATATCCTCCCTTTTATTCAGGAGAAAACGGATTCCCACGACCAGTCTGCGGACTGGTCTCGGAATGACACTCTTTATGATCGATAAACGCTCTGTCATTGCGAAGCCAGTGCTCACACTGGCTGTGGCAATCCGTACTCCTCTTCTGCAAAATTTCATCAATAGTCCAGATTCACGGCGTACTTGGCGTTCTTCTCGATGAACTCCTTTCGGGGCTCCACCTTCTCGCCCATGAGGACGGTAAAGGTCTCGTCCGCCTTCACGGCGTCGTCCAGAGTGATGCGGCGCAGGGTGCGCTTCTCCGGATCCATGGTGGTCTCCCACAGCTCGTGGGGGTTCATCTCGCCAAGGCCCTTATAGCGGTTGATGTCGATCTTCACATTGGGGTTGCCGTCCCGCATCTCGGAGGAGATGGCGTCCCGCTCCTCGTCGGTGTAGGCCACCCGCTGCTGCTTGCCGCGGGTCAGCTTATACAGCGGCGGCACGGCGGAATAGACGTAGCCCTCCTCGATGAGGGGCCGCATGAACCGGAAGAAGAAGGTCAGCAGCAGCGTCCGGATATGGGCGCCGTCCACGTCGGCATCGGCCATGATGATGATCTTGTGATACCGCAGCTTGTTCAGGTCGAACTCCTCCCCGATGCCGGCGCCCAGCGCCGTAATTACCGGCTGGAGCTTGTCGTTGCCGTATACCTTGTCGGCTCTGGCCTTCTCCACGTTCAGCATCTTGCCCCACAGGGGGAGGATGGCCTGGAACCGGGAGTCACGGCCCTGGGTGGCGGAGCCGCCTGCGGAGTCGCCCTCCACGATATAGATTTCCGTCAGCTCCGGGTTATTCTCGTTGCAGTCCCGCAGCTTATCCGGCATGGCGGCGCCGCCCAGCGCCGTCTTGCGGCGGATGGACTCTCTGGCCTTGCGGGCGGCCTCTCTGGCCCGGTTGGCCGTCAGCGCCTTATCCAGAATGGTGCGGGCCACCACCGGATGCTCCTCCAGATACACCGACAGCTGATCGGAGACAAGGCCGTCCACCAGCGTGCGGATATAGGCGTTGCCCAGCTTGGCCTTGGTCTGGCCCTCGAACTGGGCCTCCGTCAGCTTCACGGAGATCACGGCGGTGATGCCCTCCCGGACGTCCTCGCCGGAGACCTTGTCTCCCTCCTTTATCATGCCGTACTTGATGCCGTAGGCGTTGAGCACACGGGTCAAGGCCGCCTTGAAGCCCGTCTCGTGCATACCGCCCTCCGGGGTGTGGATGTCATTGGCAAAGGAGACCATGGTCTCGGCGTAGCTGTCGTTATACTGCATGGCGATCTCCGCCGTGGAGTCCCCCTTGGCACCGGCCATGTAGATGACCTCCTCGTGCAGCGGGGTCTTGTTGCGGTTGATCCAGGTGACGAACTCCCGGATGCCGCCCTCGTAGCACATGGTGTCCTCCTGCTCCTGTCCGGGGCGGCGGTCAGCGATGGAGATCCGCAGACCGGCGTTCAAAAACGCCTGCTCCCGCATCCGGGTGTGGAGGGTCTCGTAGTCGTACTCCAGCGTGTCGAACATCTCACCGTCGGGCTTGAAGCGGACGGTGGTGCCGGTGTGGTCGGTGTCACCGATGACGGTCATCTCCTGGGTGATGGCGCCACGGGAAAACTTCATCTGATAGATCTTCCCGCCCTTGTGGACCTCCACCTCCAGCCACTCGGAGAGGGCGTTGACCACGCTGGCGCCCACACCGTGAAGTCCGCCGGAGACCTTATAGCCTCCGCCGCCGAACTTGCCGCCGGCGTGCAGTACGGTATATACCACCTCCAGCGCCGGGCGGCCGGTCTGCTTCTGGATATCCACGGGGATACCACGTCCGTTATCGGTGACGGTGATGGTATTGCCCTCGTTGATGGTAACGGTGATATCCGTGCAGTAGCCCGCCAGCGCTTCATCGATGGCGTTGTCCACGATCTCATAGACCAGATGGTGCAATCCGGAGGCGGAGGTGGAGCCGATATACATACCGGGGCGCTTGCGCACCGCCTCCAGTCCCTCCAGCACCTGAATTTCCGAAGCGTCATACTCCGTGGTGACGGCGGTTACTTTTTCCAGTTCAGACATGGGTTCTTTCCTTTCCTTGCCCGCCGGTGACGGCAGGTTGATCGTTTTCCGTGCGCTTGTGAAGCGTCTGTGTGTTCAGCTGGGAGATATAGACCAGCTGCTTATGGTAAGGGTGGTCGCACACCAGAAATGACTTGGGGATATCGTCGCAGGCGTCCAGCACCACGCCGTCCTTCTCCGCCCGCTCCAGAAACTCTCTGGTCCGGGGGGACTGGGAGGTGATGTCCAGATCGAATACGCCGATGATGCGGCGGCGGCTGACCATGACGTTCTTGCCGATGTGCAGATAGCTCATGTCAGCACCTCCCCGCCACGGATATGGAACACCTTGCCGGAGAGCAGGGCGTCCAGCCGGTCGTTTTCGCAGCAGGTGATGAACACCTGCCCCCCGGCGATGCGGTTGAGGACATACTCCTGCCGCCGGGGGTCCAGCTCCGACAGCACGTCATCCAGCAGCATGATGGGGTATTCCCCCATGGTGTTTCTATGGATTTCCCGATCCGCCAGCTTCAGGGCCAGCGCCGCCGTGCGGACCTGTCCCTGTGAGCAGAACTGACGGGCGCTGCGGCCGTTGACCAGCACTTCCAGATCGTCCTTATGGGGGCCGGAGAGGCACAGCCGGGAGGCGATCTCTGCCTGCTCATGGCTCTTCTGATGCTCCATCAGGGCCGCAAACAGCTGCTCCTGCGGGAGGAAGGGGTCGTGAACGGTGCTGACCGTCTGATATCGCAGCTCCAGCTCCTCCCGCTGGCCGGAGCACTCATAGTGGGCCTGCGCCGCATACTCCGCCAGCGCCCGGCAGTAACGGGCCCGGTAGTGGATCAGCACCGCTCCCACCTGACACAGCCGCCGGTTGAAGTCCGGCAGGGTGGCCAGCAGCTGGGGGTAGTCGCCGCTGTCCCGGAGAATGCGGGTCTTATGCTCATAGAGCCGGTGGTATTCCGCCAGTGCCTCCCCGTACCGGGGCCGCAGCTGGCAGAGGGACAGATCCATGAACCGCCGGCGGGCGGCAGCCCCCTCCCGGATGAGCATCAGATCCTCCGGGGAGAAGAACACGGTGTGCAGCACGTCGGAGAGGGCGGCGTTGTTCTTGGCGGGAACGCCGTTGACGCTGGCCTTGCGGCGGCGGCCGCGGAACAGCTCCACCTCCGTGCGGAACTCCCGGTCCCGTGTAAACATCTGCCCCAGGATGTAGGCCTTGTCCCGGTCGAAGCCGATGAGCTCCCGGTCCGCTCTGGCCCGTGGCGACTTGCCGCAGGAGAGATAGACCATGGCCTCCAGCAGATTCGTCTTGCCCTGAGCATTCTCGCCGTAGATGACGTTGCAGCTGTGGTGGAAGGTCAGGGCCTGCCGGTCGTAGTTGCGGAAGCCCTCCAGCGTCAGGGCGTCAATCCGCATAGCGCACGCCGTAGTGCAGGCCCTCAGCCTCCACGTCGTCGCCGGGGCGGAGCTTTTTTCCCCGCTGGGTGCAGACCTCGCCGTTGACCAGCACTTGGCCCTCCTGAATGAGGAGCTTGGCTTCGCCGCCGGTGGCGGTGACGGCCGCCAGCTTCAACAGGTCCTGAAGCTTGATGTATTCTGTGGTGATGGTAATGGTTTCCATAGGTGTCCTCCTGTGAGGTGATGAGGTGGGGTTTCTTTTTTTTCCTCCGACAGCATACTTTTGTGCCTCCGGCGGCCCACTTTTCCCAGCAGCTGGAAAAGTGGGCAAAAGAGCCGCCAAAAACCAATGGTTTTTGGATTTCCTTTTGTGTGCAAGAGCATGATTTGTTATGGGCTGTAAAGGGAATTGACTCAGCAACAGTCCCGCTGCCGCTCCCACTCAGGCGAAGAAAATATTACGTTTACCGCCGGGGCGATCCGTTTCCCACGGTAGAACAGCACGTTCCTTCAAACTCCCAATGCAGCGGCAGCGTGAGTAGAAATACGTCAATTCCCTGCTTCGGCAGGACTTAGGCAGCAACTCTTGCACCCGTCAAAGGAAGTGCAGAAACCATGGGTTTCTGCTGGCGCTCTTTGGTGACTTTCTGCCGCTATTGGCAGAAAGTCACCCGCCGGAGGCATAAAAATAAAAAGCTACTGGAAAAACAGGCCGTCGGAGACAGCAAAGAAAAACTGCAAAGGGTATTACGGATCGCCACGGGTGCTTCGCACCCTCGCAATGACATTACTAAACGTAAGTAAGTGAAAATAAACCCCGCTCAACAACTATCCGTATAATCTTCTCTCTATATTTCAGTTTGTTATCATGCCTTCAGCCGCACCGGCAGGACCATATAGAGGAAATTCTCCTCCCCTTCCACGGGGGTCATGATGCAGGGAGAGATGCCGGTGTTCAGCTCCATCTTCACCTTCTCCGCCGGGGCATAGCGCAGGGCGTCCATGAAGAAGCGGTTATTAAAGCCGATCTCCAGCCCCTGACCGTCGCCCTCCACGGGGCAGATGTCCTTAGCCTCGCCGTTGCCGGTCTTGGCGGACAGGTACACACGGCCATCATCAAAGATGCAGTGGACGGGGCTTTTCAGTTTCTCACTGATGACCACGCTGACACGGTCCAGACTGTTGAGCATGGCCTTGGTATCCACCAGAATGGAGATGGGGTTGTTGCGGGGGATGGCGTTGCGGTAATCCAGAAATTCGCCCTCCAGACGGCGGCAGATCAGCTGGGTGGAGCCGGTCTCGAACATCAGATGGCGCTTGCCCTGAATGATGGTCATGAGGTTATCGCTGTCCTCGCAGATCTTCTCCACCTCGTTGAGGGCGGAGCCGGGGGCCACGAACCGGAAAGCGCCGCCGTCGATGCGCTCCAGCGGTTCCCGCCGCAGAGCCAGACGGAAGCCGTCCACGGACACCATGGTCAGGCCCTGCTCGTTGATCTCGAAGAGGGAGCCGGTGTGGATGGGACGGGTCTCGTTGGTGGAGACGGCGAAGCTGGTCTGGTTTATCATAGCCTTCAGGGTCCCCTGTTGGATAGCCACGGAGTACTCGTCATCCACCTCCGGCAGCTCCGGGTAGTCCTCGGCGGACAGGCCCATGATCTCGAAGCTGGCATCGCCGCAGGTCAGGCGCACCATATATTTCTCATCCGCCGCAAATACCACCAGATCGTCCGGCAGCTTCCGGATGATCTCACCGAACAGGCGGGCGTTGAGGACGATGCGGCCCTCCTCGTGGATCTCGGCCTCAAAGGCGGTGCGGATGCCGGTCTGCATATTGTAGCCCGACATGGTCAGCCGGTCGCTGCCCTCTACAAGGATCCCCTCCAGCGCAGGGATGGAGCTTTTGGCGGCCACGGCACGGGACACGGTATTGACGGCACTTTGCAGCAGCGCTTTTTCGCAGGAGAAACGGAGCATATTCTTCTTCCTTTCTTGTCGAACGATTTTTGTCATGCTTCTCAGAAAGAGAACATAAACTAATCTTTTATTCAGTAACAGCCGCAGTAGAGAATTTTCTTGTGGAAAACCGGCGCAAGCCCTTGCTGCGACACGGTTTGTTCTCCACCGCTGTTTGTGGACGAAACCTCCCCTTTTTCCACAGGGAACGACGGTGTTTTTTTGTCCCCAGCTTTTCCCTGTGGAATCCACAGAGCCTTGTGGAAAAGCGGGGTCAGCGCTTGGCGTTGATGTTGGTGGTGATCTCCTTCACCACCTCGGCAAAGGCGGGGTCGGTACGCATCTGCTTCTCTACCTTATCCAGCGAGTGCAGCACCGTGGTGTGGTCCCGGTCACCAAATTCCTTGCCGATGTCGTTGAGGGAGAGATTGGTCATGCGGCGGATGAGGTACATGGCGATCTGCCGGGCGTTGACCTCGTTGCGGCCCCGGCGCTGGCCACGGAGCACATCCTCCTCCACGCTGAAATACTTGCAGATATAGCTGATGATCACCGACGGCGAGGGGATGTACTCGTTGCTCTTTTGCAGCATATCCCGGACGGCGCGGCCCACGGACTGCTCGTCCACCTGATCCCCCAGCAGATCCCGGTAGGCCAGCAGCTTATTCAGGGTCCCCTCGATCTGCCGCACGTTGGCGGTGACGTTCTCGGCGATGTAGCCGTAGATCTCGTCGGGGAGCTTTACCCCCAGCATGGCGGCCTTGTTCTTGATGATGGCCAGTCTCGTCTCGAAGTCGGGAGGGGCCACATCCACCATAAGGCCCGACACGAAGCGGCTTTGCAGACGGTCCTCCAGCTGGGTCATCTCACGGGGCGGACGGTCGGAGGTCAGCACGATCTGCCGCCCGGATTCGTACAGAGTGTTGAAGGTATGAAAGAACTCCTCCTGAGTCTGCTTCTTGCCGGCGATGAACTGGATATCGTCCACCAGCAGGATGCCCGCCTGCCGGTACTTCTCCCGGAACTCGGCGTTGCTGCCCTCCCGGATGGATGCGATCAGCTCGTTGGTGAAGTCGTCACCCTTGATGTACACGATCCGCAGGTCCTCCCGCTTGCGCTTGACCTGATGGGCGATGGCGTAGAGCAGATGGGTCTTACCCAATCCGGAGTCGCCGTAGATGAACAGAGGGTTGAAGTTTTCCGCCGGCTTATCCGCCACGGCCCGTGCCGCCGCATAGGCCAGCTTGTTCTGCGGCCCCACCACATACGTCTCAAAGGTGAAGGCGTCGGAATCCAGCAGGGAGCCGGGCTGATCCGGGGCCACACCGTGATAGGCAGCCAGCTGCTCGTCGTTGAGGATCTTCACCTCCAGATCGGAGGAGAAGATGTCCTTCAGCGCCGCCTTGATGTGCTTCATGAAACGGGTCTCGATGGTGCTTTTTTTGAAGGAGTTGCTGCAATGCAGCACGAAGGCGGAGTCCTCCATGGTGACCACGTCCACCTCGTCGAACCATGTGCGGATGGTGGTCTCGCTGAGCTGCTCCTGTAATCGGCTTAGTACGCTCTGCCATACGTCAGAAATGGAATTCAATGAAAGCGCCCCTTTCCCCTGATGGATCTCTATCTCTGTATTTGAAAAAAATTTATCCGAGAATAGTATAGCAGAAACCCCCGGAAAAGTCTACACTTATTCTAATATAAGCTGCAAAAAATGACGCACCGGAAGGCACAAGATGTAGGGAGAAAAACCGGAGGAAAACCACCAGATTTTAGGCTTTTGCCGAAAAAAACACACCGCTTTTCATAAGAACCCGCTCTTTTCCCCTTTGTAGATTGTCAAGTGTAATGCGAAAAAATCCCGGAAAAATTTTTTAGACAAGGTTTTGCAGCTTAACGATTTCCTGTTCAAAAAGCTGGGCGGCGGTACGATAGCCGAGGATTTTACGGGGCATGGCATTGATGGCAGCAGCGGCCCTGTCACAATCCTTCTGCGTGACGCTGGACATACTACGGCCTTTGGGGAAATAGCGGCGGATGATACGGTTATTCCGCTCATTCGAGCCACGTTCGCACGAAGAAAACGGATGGCAATAGTAGACCGTCAAGCGTCTGTTTCCTCTCTTGTCATGCTCCATGCCGTAACAATCCTGAAACTCAGAACCATTGTCCACGGTGATCGTCCTGAATGTACCCTGCGGGAATTTTGAAAGTGTACGTTCAAGAGCGGAGACGGTGGCAGCAGAAGTCTTACTTGCCGCCCGAACGATAATTTCAAAGCGTGTCATGCGTTCCGTAAGGACAAGGAGAGACTGCCGCTTGCCTTTTGCCTTGCCTATGACGCTATCCATCTCCCAATGGCCAAAAGACAAGCGGACGTTTACTTCCTCCGGGCGGCGGTCTATGGGCAGTCCTTTTGGCGCTCTGGTGGGCCTTATCTGTCCGGGCTTACGCTGCTTACGACGGGACTTCTCCGGGAGGTGCCTATTAGTGATACCGGGGATATAGCCCCGGTCTATGTAGCGATAGAGCGTAGCGGTGCTGACTGTCCATTCATGAGCCTGTCTTTTCTGGCTGACAATGATATCAAGAGAAATACCGTGTTTGACCTGCTGGGCAACATCTGCGGCGAAGCCGTAGTTGTTGCCCAGCTTTATTTCTGGCCCCTTTGCCGTGGCCTGATGGTCTGTGTAGTCCTGTGCGATCTGTGCAGAGTAATGCCATGGGCGACGGCTGGTTTCTGCACCAAGGTGTGAATACAGGCCACGCTTTACCTCACGGTATATGGAGGAGGGAGCGAAGCCCAGCAGACGAGCGATTTCAAAGCAAGACTTACCGGCATTATAGCACTTCTCGATGCAGAGACGGTCTGACCAATCCAAATGACGGAACTTTTTCATAGCATTTCCTCCATTGAAAGTGTATGTTAAAAATGGCATATTATGCAACAAACGCCGGGCCTAAACAGGCTCAGCGTTTGCTTTTTATTACAATATCATGCTTTTGCGAAGATTTCAAGAACGTAAATTATGAAGGGAATGGAAACTTTTCCGGAGGAATAGTGCAAGAACGGAGGTGCGCTATCCGCTGTGGCGGGGACGGGGGCTTTTGTGCCGCACACCAAAGGCCCGGTCAAGACCGACAAAAAAATATCGCTTTCTGTTGATGAAAAGCAGCCGCCATGACTGACCGGCTGCTGCTTTTCATCTGCCGCCAAGCGAAATTTTTTTATCGCAAGTGGCCCTCTCACGGGGGAGGGCCAGTCTTGACAGTGCCATTGTTGTGTGTGGCGGAATGGACACACACGCTCGCGAGCGAGCGTGCTCACACCACAAATGACTATGGGAAACGGAGGTACACATGAAAGAGACCATCAAGACAAGCCGCACAGCCGGATATCTGGAAAAGATTTTCCGAGCGCTAAACGCAGACTGGTTCGGCGGAGAACTGGAGGAGCCTATCATCACAATCCAGAGCACACCACGGGCCTATGGACACGTCACAGTGGCCAAGGTCTGGAAACGGAAAGACCAGCAGCGGCACGAATTGAACATCGGAGCAGAGACGCTGGAACGACCAATCGAAGAAGTGGTATCAACCATCATGCATGAGGCGGTACACCTGTACAATCTGGCCCACGGGGTACAGGATTGCAGCCGTGGAGGCAGCTATCACAACAAGCGATTTAAGGAGGAGGCGGAACGCCGGGGGCTGGTGATATCACACCATCCACAATATGGCTGGACACTGACAGAGCCGAGCGAGGCTCTAATCGACTATATCATAGACAAAGGTTGGACAGAGATACAAATGAACCGGGGCGGGGGCTGGAATCCTCCACCCAGCACGGGAGGAAAAGCCGGTGACAGCAGCACTGGCATCGGGACACAGATACCGAAAACACCAAAACGCAGCAGCACAAGGAAATATCAATGCCCATGCTGCAAGAACAGCGTGAGAGCCACCAAGGCGGTCAACATCCTATGCGGGGATTGCATGGTCAAAATGGAGGTGGCGGACTGATGGCAGCGAGAAAGAAAGACTACCACATGAGTATCCGGTGCTATTTTCCGGGCGGAGGAGACAACAAAACGCAGCACTATCCGGTTATGCCGCTGAAAGATATCGCCAAATGGGTAGAAGCATACGAGTTTACACACCCGACAGCGGAGAGCCTGACCATCAAGATTTGGCTGAAAGACACAGAGACAAATTGAACATACACTTTCAAAAAGCCCTCGCCGGGAGGCGGGGGCTTTACCACTTCTCCCACGTCTTTTCCGGGAGAGGTTTACGGGACAGAGTATTGAACAGTTTCCAGAGGGGCGGACAGAAAACCAGTTTCGTACCACCGGCGACAAAGGGAACGAAGAAATATTCGTCACAGATTTCTTTGGTCATATCGTTGATACCGACACGCCGACCAATTTCTTTTCGCTTGATGAAGAAGGGCAACAGGGAGGGCTTAATGAGATAGATATGACGGGCCAGCTTACGAATTTTGATATCCACGTCCAGACCTTGAGAGAAGAAATCCACATCAAGCTGATAGTGACGATGATACTTGAAGAAATAGATTTCATCCGTGGTCATAGCCATTTTACGGTTATCATATTCCAAACCGGCTTCATCAATGATAAGACGGCCATCCGACAACATAAATTTGCCGAAGTCGGACTTTTCGCATTTCATAGCACCGGTAATGCCGAAGTTAGACCAGACCTTGCGGCCCTTTTTCATATCCTTCTTGGCCAGATAGGCGGCATAGGTGGATTTACCAGCGCCGGGGATGCCAAAGTACAGGGAGAGGGAAACGGGCTTTGCTTTCATAAGTACTCCTATCCAAAACAGAAACAAAGTGTATTTCAAAGGAGGGTGTGCGGCGAGCGCACGCACACCCTCCTTTTTTCGTTACGCCTTGGCAGACAGCAGACGCTTGAACATACCAACACCGAGACCACACATGGGAACGGCCACACAGGCCAGCAGCAGGATCGGCTGACCAGCGATAGTGCTGGCAACAGTACCCACCCAGCCAATGGCAGCGGTGAACACAGAGGTGATAGCGGAAATGATTTCAGCCATAGCAATACCTATCCTTTCTTTAGATTTTGCGAGGAAAAAGGGCCTTACGCCTTAGCACGCAGCAGACGCTTAAACAGGCCCACGCCGAGACCACACAGGGGGATGCCCACACAGGCCAGCAGCAGAATAGGCTCGTCAGCAATAGTACTGGCGACAGTACCCACCCAGCCAATGGCAGCGGTGAACACGGAGCCGATGGAAGTCAGCAGAGAAGCAACAGTCACAGCAGGCGTCGTTCAGCAGCACTCCTTTCAAGATTTATTTCTAAGCAAGCCCCGCACAATGGAAACCACCACGGCGAAGCAGATTAGACTAAACAGGTAGAAAATAGGCGGCTCTATGAGGAAGTCACAGATAGCCTGTAAGATGGCGGTGCAGAAAGCAATCATTTCATTCATCGCTTGAACACCACCCCGATAAAGCGGAAGAACGACCAAAGCACAAGGGCGAACATGAACACGCCGGAGAGCCAATACCAATCCAAACCAGCAAGGCCGGGGACGCACTCCACGGAGGTCAGCACCGTGCCGTCCGTGCGGGTCTCCGTTACCGTTTGGGTGCGGGGATGGTACTCACCGAACACCGACTTCACCACGGCGGGAAGGCCGGATTCATCCACCGGCTGACTGTCCAGAGCAGAGGAGCGCAGGGAATCGGAATCCGTCGTTTCCTCCGGCTCTGCTGTCGGGGTCTGCTGAATGACCACCACCGTTTTACCGTCCTGCTCCTGCACAACAGGCGTGTCCGCTTTGGTATCAGCAGCGTTTGAAAGTGTAGTTTCAAAATCCATCATATCACCTCACATCGTTTTTCCGGGCGGAAGATACCCGGTATTTGCGGCTTGCCATGGAGCCAAGGCCCTCCGTATCCTTGTCCGCAGTACCCACGGGGAAGCCGAGGATAAGAGACAGGAAGGAAAGACTGATAGGAACAAGGAGCAAGCCCACGGCCAGCACGGCGAAGGAGAAGCCAGTTCCGGGGACTTTTATTTGGAAGAATTTCCAGCCGTTAGAGAGCAGCATCTTGATTGCCGCCATGAGTTCAGACAAAGAGTTCCACCACCTTTTTCAGAATACCGCCCAGTACATGGGTAAGAAATTGCACCAGCTTGTACACAGCGATGATAATGGCAACCGCCACGAAAATCACGAAGAACGTAAAGATAGCCGAAACGAGCAAGAACAGAGGAGTAGGCAACCATTTGAAGGTGCCGAGAATCAAATCTATCATTTAGCTGCCCACCCTCAAAATCATACGCATCAAGCCGAACAGGAGGATAGAGCCGAACACGAAATAAATCAGCAGCTTGATCGCAAACGGGAAAGCGGAGAACACGCCACGGCAAAACTTGAAAAAGTCACCGATATCCGTAAGCAAAAGCAAAAGGTTAGCAATCAATCCCATATGTCACCCTCCGATGCTGCACCATTGTCAAAATAGAAGTCATTCAAGCCGGAAATGCTTTTATCTACATTAGACAACGAACCCTCGACACACAGCTTATAGAGGAAGTTCAGCAGCTTACCGGAAGCGGAAAGCGTATTCCCGGTCACCTCACCAATGGAATGGTCAGTGCCGTCCTCGCCGGTCAGGTAGAACACATTGAAGGCATTGTTAGACTTGTCAATGACAATGCTGGTTACGTTGTCCACGCTGGACTGGGAGTTATCTATAACCACCTGAAACTTGTCCACGAGGGAATCCAGATTAGCGGAAAAGTTGGTATTCAAGTCCTCAATATTCACGCCGACCGCCTCAATGCTGGTAATAACGGGGGTAAGGTCAACAGACAGGCCACCGCCGCCGCTGGGCAACTTGTCCAACCGAGTAAGAATCATAGCAGTCAATGCACCAAGGTCAGTTTTTTCGCCCTTGTACGTACCCCAAAGATACGAGGGCAGCGCTTCAACCACAGGCGACATAGCATCCATATGCTGCAATGTCTTACGCACCAGCACGGCTACCTCCGTCTGCTTATCGTCATACGTTGACCACAACATAGCAATAATACGGTCAAGTTTGGTATTCGTATCATCCAAACGTACAACCATCGAAGCAGCCAAAGCGCCGATATCAGCTTTTTCGCCGTTATAAGTCCCCCACAGGTAATTGGGCAGCTTTTCGATAACCGGAGCAATCGTGTCCATATGCTCCAAGATTTTACGAGTTAACACGGCAATATCGGTACGAACACCGTTGTACGTAGACCACAGCTGACCATAGATGGAGTTAATCAGCGAGGGACGTTCGGTGGTATAGTACACGCCACCAGAAGCGTTACGATAATAGTAACTTGATCCATTATATCGCAGCATAATAACGTAAAAATCACTACTACTATCAGGCTGATATATGCGACAGCCGTAAGACTTCACGGCAGAGCCGAACTCACCTTTAGCAAGACGCTCATTGACATCAACACAAAGATTGGACAAGGCATCATACGACAAACGTGTCTGAGCGGTACTACCGCCAAAACCACCACTGCTAAATTCACCACCACGAGAGCCGCCACCGAAACCAGCAGCATAAGAGGGCATCACAAACAAAACGGAAAGCAGCACACAGACCAAGGCGGCGCACGATACTTTTTTCAGATTTTTCACGGTTGAAACACCGCCTTTCATGTGGTAAAATAAAAACAGATTAGGCGGGAAGTCCCGGTTTTCCGGGGTTTCCCGCCTTTCTTGTTACTATCGTGTTAATAGTTCAGTGTTCATCGGCCTATAATGTTCACCGCTTTGAACGGCCCCTATTGACATTTCAGCGGCTTTGAATTATACTGAACATAGAACGAGGGTGCCACCGGCAAACGGTTGGTTCCCCTACTGGATTACAGAAGTAACCGCAAGGTTGGGAGCCGGGCGGTTACTTCTTTTTATTGGCCTGCATGAACAGGGCAATAATGCCAACGATTAAAATACCTGTCTGAATCAGATCAGAATATGTAACCATTTGACAGCCCCCCTTTCTATAAAGATCAGGGGGCAAGAAGCGCCCCTGATCTGGTCAGGGGAACTAACCACTTGCCGTTTATCGGTAGCACCATCAAAAGAATACCATAGGATTTGACAAAATTCAAGGGCTTACTGAATTAGTTCAACGGTGCTTTTCAGTTCATCCAAAGTCTTGTGATTATAGACCCGGTTTCCTGTGTCCTTGGACACATGGCCCATGAGAAGATCAATACACTTCCGGTTTGCCCCGGCGCTGTCCAGTTGGGTTTCAAAGGTGTGGCGGCATTCGTGCGGGGTGTGGTTCATCTTCAGAGCCTTCATAATGTCCGCCCAAAATACCCGGTATTGGGTTTGGGAACAGACCCTTCCATTGTAGCTAATTAGGCGGGGGCCACCTTCCGCAAGGCGGGATTCCACCAAGGGCCTGATTTTGGAATGGATAGGAACCACCCGATCCTTCCCCGCCTTGGTTTTGGTTCCGCCCTTCATCGTCCCGGCCTGAAGGTTTATATCTTCCGGCTTCAAGTTCAGAAGTTCGCTGATCCGCCACCCGGAATAAAGCAGGATCAGAACCGTGTCAACCCAAGGTTCTTTCTGATGTTCCCAAACCTTCTTGATTTCTTCCTTGCTGAAGGGAAGGCGGGTGGTTGGTGGGATAGGATCAGAAGTCAGCAAGTCAGAATAGCAACGGGTGATAATGTCCATTTCAAGGGCAAACCTGTCAAGATGGCCCCAAAGGTTCTTAATTGCCGCCTGTGTACTGTACCCCTTCCCGCAACCGTCAATGGTTTCTTGCATTTGGTATGACCGGATTTGTTTATAGGGCTTTTCCCATAACGCTGAACAATGCTTGAACGCTGAACACAAAGATGAACGGTTGGATTCTCCCAGCTTCGGAGCCTTCTTTTCTTTCCAAAGTTCAAACAGTTCCTTCATGGTGATCTTGGCCCGGTCAACATCCCAAGGATCACGGTTATATTCAGCCAATAGCAAATTCCCGGCTTCACGGGTTTCTGTGTAACCCACAATATCATAGATGGGATGGCCCTTGTTATTCCAGCCAATCACTTTTTTCACAATGAATGGGCGGCGGCGATTGCCTGACAGCTTCGCCACAGTCCCATACCCATTGGGATTCCGCATTATATCACCTGTCCTTTCAGGAAAATGGGTATGGCAAAGCCAAACCCGATGTGATATAATGTCCAATGGGGATTGAAACATTAACTTCAAACGGGTTTTGTTTCGCCTGACCGCTTCCGGTGTGCCACCACCGGGGGCGGTCTTTTTTTTTGCCTTCTGTTACGATCTGTTCTATCAAAAACCTTTATCCTATCTGGTATTTATCTAATAGAACAGATAGAACAGATGTTATATTACTTAAACTTAAAAAGTAAAAAAAAATATAAGAAAGTAACATTAAAAGAGAATGGGAAAAAGATGTGTTCTATCTGTTCTAATTTAGGACTTCGGATAAAGTGTTTGATTTGCCCATCGTATTTGTGAAACTTCCCCAGCGCCATTTAGATAAAGTACAGGATTATTCCCATCTTCTGTTCTAATCCTATATCCAATATCATCCGTGTTATAAAGTCCATCAAGCATAGTGTCACGGGAAATAATTTCAATACTGCCAACACCACATTCCTGAAGGATACCCCAAATGGTTTCGGCCTGTGCTTCAGTAACTTCACAGGAATTCATAATAGCTTCGATGTTTGGATCAGTTTTTTGATATTGTTCAGGGTTTTGAACTACCCTTGAAATACCAAAAGCTAAAGCCCCTATAAAAATAATTGCCACAACTAAACCAATTTTCTTTTTCATATTTATCTCCTTTATCTAACATCACTTTGGAAAGCAACTGCCTTCCCCAGAATAATTATATGATCCAGTTGTTCCCCGGTATAGACCAGATCTTCATAATCAGGATTTTCAGCCTTCAAGATTAGTAAGTTTTTTTCTGGATAGTAGTTGACCCGCTTCAGAGTTGCTTCATCATCAATGACCACGGCGGCAATTTCACCATTGTCAACCATGCTTTGTTTTCGGATAAATACAATATCACCATCATAAATTCTGGCCCGGATCATGCTATCACCTTTTGCCCGTAAGCAAAAATCAGCTTCAATTTCCGCCCCGGCTTCTACATACAATTCTTTTTCTTCATTGGCGGTGATGGGTTTCCCACAAGCGATTGTTCCAATCAAAGGGTATCTTTTTCTTTCAATCGGGAACAAATTTTCAAACTTTACTTGGGATCGTAGAATATCAAGATCAATGGAATTATCAATATCTTCTAACCATGCCGATTTACTTCTATGATCCGATTTACCAAGTAAATAATCCATATCAACATTGAAGTAATCAGCAATGGCTTCAAGGGTTTCTATACCGGGTTCTCTTTCTCCACGCTCATACATATTGACGCTACTTTTAGAAGTTCCGAGTTGCTTTGCAAAATCCTGTTGAGATAAACCGGATTCCCGGCGTAAAAGTTTCAAACGCTCATTGAACTTTGCCATTAGTAACACCCCTTTCATTTATATTATACACAATTTGTGCACAAGGTCAATCCAGCATAGTGCACAAATTGTGCCTTTTTATTTTATGCACTTTTAGTGTTCGATTCAACTTGACATTTGAGCACATTGGGTGTACTATAATAGCAGACGAGCACAAAAGGTGCACGAAAACAAGAAAGGGAGTGAGAACATGATCCAGAAGGAAACCACGGGAATGATTCTTCGCAAACTGCGTGGGGATCGAACCCAAGAAGAAATTGCCGCCATTCTTGGTATTACGAAATCTTCTTGGGCCATGTATGAACGGGATGAAAGAGTTCCCCGTGATGAAGTCAAAATTCGGATTGCCAACTTTTTTGGTAAGACGGTGCAGGAGCTTTTTTATACCCCGATTGAGCACTATAAGTGCTCATAAGAAAGGAAGAACATCAATGAATGAAGTAAGCCTGAAGCCGGTCATTGAAGAACTTGAAAACTTATTTTCAAAGTTCAACGCCCGGTTCTTTGCTGACAAGCTGGAAAAGCCCGTGATCACCGTTTCCCCGGATCATACCCGTGGGGCCTATGGCTGGTGTACTGGCTGGAAGGCTTGGAAGGCCGGGGAAGATGAAGGCCACTATGAAATCAATCTGTGCGCCGAATACCTGAACCGGCCCTTTGAAGAAACCTGTGGAACCCTGATCCATGAAATGGTTCATCTTCAAAACCTTCAAGACGGTGTTCAGGACACTTCACGATCTGGCACCTACCACAACAAGAAGTTTAAGGAAACCGCTGAAGCCCACGGCCTGACCGTGGAGAAAGGCGAGAAGTACGGCTGGCACAAAACAGCCCTTTCCCCGGAAGCCCTTGAATTTGTTCAGAGCCTTGGAAAACAGGGGTTCACCCTTGTACGGCCCCGGCCCATTGGCCTAAAGGGTTCCAGCAAGGGGGGGGGATCAAGTTCCCGGAAGTATGTTTGTCCCTGTTGTGGGGCCATTATCCGAGCCACCAAAGAAGTTCATGTAATCTGTGCGGATTGTGATTGTGAATTTCAGGAGGAAATCTAAATGAGAAAAAAGAGGAAAACCGTGTGGGCCTTCCTTGATGGGAAGAAACTGGTGGATGTTGTTCAAGCGGCCCTTGATAACAACATGATGGTGGATGATCTGAAGGCCAAGTTGATTGCTGAAAATCCCGGCCATGAAGTTACCTTTAAGGTTCTGTGATGGGAGGGATACTCAATGAATGTGAAACTGACCAAGCGAAAGGCATGGGAGCTGATCAGCCGGATTCAACCCCGGTTGAACATCAAGCAGGAAGCCACCCCGTCTGATGTGGCAATCTTCAAGGCTTCCACCGGCCCTGAAGGGCTGGAAATCAGATGTGAAAATGACTGGTTCAACCACAATGGCCGGATCAAGCTGACCATTGGCAATGTGGATGGCGGAACCCCTATTATCCGCTATTACTACCCCGACACCCTGAACCGGGATTATGTGGCGGAACAGGCCGAAAAGGAAGCTGAAGCCAAGCAAGCCCGTAAAGAATGGGTTTGGGCTATGGGTAAGGAAATGGCCCATAGACTGGTGGATCAGTATTGGGGAGGTCAAACCAATGAGGATTGATCTGAACCTAAATCCTGTTGTGGGCGGAAAAGTCCGGGTAATGTGTAAATCTTACCGGCAAGCCACAAAAAAAGAAAGCCAAGTTGGAAAGAGCATATCCAGATTCTTGTTACCTAATTGGACAAGATACGATGGGATATTTCATCTTGCGAACTAAATGAATAGGAGGTTATAAGTGTGAACACCTTTGCAGAGCGTTTGAAGTACGCAATGGAACAGGCTGATTTGAAGCAATCGGCCCTTTCCGAACAGGCCGGGATTTCCAAGGCCGCAATCAGTCAGTATCTTTCCGGGAAGAACACCCCCAACCAAGAGCGGATCAAGGCGCTGGCCGATGTTACCGGCGTGACCTTTGATTTCCTGATGGGATATGGAGCCGCCCCGGTTACTGATGCCCCGCCCCCGGTGAAGAAAATCAGCGTGAAGGAAGCGGCCCGGTGTATGGGCAAATCTGATCAGTTTGTGCGGATCGGCCTTCAGCGTGGGCTTCTGCCCTTCGGCAATGCCGTTCCCGGCACCGGGAACAACTGGAATTACTACATTAACCCCGCCAAGTTCAGGGAGTATGTGGGCGCTGAAGCCTTCAACACCTTCTTTGGCCTGACTGCCTGACAGATTGGGGGGGGGAATGAGTGAAACCAGCGAAAAACGAGGTGGGCGGCGGTGTGCGGTTGCCTAAATCGTTCTATGAACGCCCCCTTACCCCGAAAGAAGCCCAATTTGCCACGGACAACATCAATATTGTTTGGTGGTATTTAGACCAACAGGGCCTTGACCGGGCGGAATGGTTTGATGTGGTGATCTTCCGGTATCTGATCAGCGTGAAGCGGTGGTTCGCCCTTCCTGATTTGCAAAAAGTGAAGTTTGTCACTGTGGCCTGTAATGCTATGCGGTCAGCCATTGGGAATGCACGGCGCAAGAGCGCCAAAGAACCCCAAACTGTTAGCCTGTATGAGCCTATCCCCGGAACTGAAGATCTGTTGTATATCGACACGATAGCGGCCCCGGAAATTTTGTAAGAAGGTGAAGTAATGGAAATTAAATATAATGTTCAGGCCCCGCCCAAGAAAGCCTTCAACGGTGGAGCCAAGAGCGAGGAAGTCAAAGCCATTGAAGATTTCCTGACCAGCGGGAACGCAAAGAATATGTGCTTTGAGTATGGCACCGAGAAAGAAGCTAAAACCAAACTTTCCACGGTTTCTTCCCATAAGCGCAAGTGGAATGAGAAGAACCCCAAGAAGTATGACGCTTACCGGGTGGGCAACTGCATTTACATTGTCCGCCTGACTGGAAAGAAAGGATGATAAAGATGTTGCAAATCGGAATGACCGTGAAGGTGCTTCCTGATGCGGAGTACGGCGGCAAATATACCGGGTGTGTTGGTGTAGTGAAGAACTACTATTCCAGCAAGAAAAAGGCCGGTGTGGAGTTGGAAAAGGTTCAGAATGACGCAAGTTCCAAGGGCCTGTTTTGGTTTTCGGAAGATAAGCTGGCACCGGCCAATGATTTCTTGGGAAGCGTTTCAAAAATAATGAATGCTATGAATTGTCGGTGCAGTTTCCCCCTTCACCATACCGGCGTTCCCCCTGTGAAGAAGGTGATCTTCAGTGGCCCCAAAACTATTGTGCTGTGGGCAGATGGCACCAAAACCATTGTTTCCTGTGGCGCTGGTGATACATACGACTACTACGCCGGGTTCTGTGCCGCTGTGGTGAAGAAGCTGTTTGGTTCTACCACCCACGCCAAGAAGGTTTTGGGTGAAGTGGTTCAGGTGAAATGATCACGCTATTTCAACACCAGCAACAGGCCCTTGACCTGACGGAAGGCCACAACCGATGCGCCTATTACCTTGATATGGGACTTGGGAAAACTTTTGTCGGTTCAGAAAAAGCCCTGACCCTAAATAGCCGGGTAAACCTGTTGATCTGCCAATGTTCCAAGGTTTCTGATTGGATAGATCACATGGTTGAGAACTACGCCATGAACCATTGTTGGATGATTTATGACCTGACCAATAAGAAGGAATTTGATTGGTTTATGGCGGCGGTTGCTGAAACCGACAACCCAACCCGGATTTGCGGCGTGATCAACTATGAACTGACCTTCAGGCGTAAGATTTTGAAAACCCTTTCCGGGTTTACGCTGATGCTTGATGAAAGTTCCTTGATCCAGAATGAGAACGCCAAGCGGTCAAAGTTCATTCTTGGGCTGAACCCTGATAATGTGATCCTTCTGTCTGGTACGCCCACGGGCGGCAAGTATGAAAAGCTGTGGAGCCAATGCCGCCTTTTGGGATGGAACATATCAAAGGAACTGTTTTGGAAGCAGTACATTGAAACGGAATGGGTTGAAGAAGATGGATTCTGGCGGCAGAAAATCACCGGTTACAAAAATGTTGACCGGCTGAAGAAGAAGCTGGCTGAACATGGGGCGGTATTTATGACCACCGATGATGCCGGAATTGACCTTCCTAAACGGAACTTTGTTCCCGTTAGAACGCCCCCAGCAAAGGAATATTGGAAGTTCTGGCGGGAACGGGCGATCAGCATAAACACCGCCACCCTTCAGGAATTTGAACTTGATTCAGATTTTTGGGGTTCCAATGAAAGCTATGAGCGGGAATTGATTGGTGATACCAGCTTGACCCGCCGCCTGTATGCCCGTCAGCTTTGCGGCCTATATAACCCGAACCGGTATAAGGCATTTCGGGAACTGGTGGAGAGTACGGAAGATCGCTTGATTGTGTTCTATAACTTCACTGAAGAAATGGAGCGCATGAAGGGAATTGTAAAGGGCATGAACCGCCCTGTGTCCATCCAGTCTGGTGAAGTCAAGGATTTGGGCGCTTACAATTTCAAATCCAATTCTGTGACCTTCATTCAGTATCAGGCCGGGGCAAGAGGGGGCAACTTCCAAAAGGCCAACAAGATTATTTATTTCAGCCTTCCCGAAAGTTGGGAACTGTGGGAGCAGAGCCAAAAGCGGATTCACCGCATGGGACAAGAACGGCCATGCTTCTATTACTGGATGATTTGCCCCGGCACCGTGGAAGAAAGCATTTTTTCCACCTTGCAAATGAGAAAGGACTATAACGATGAACTGTTCAGAAAATACGAGGACGGCCACCCAAAGGGCTAAACAAAATCTGTGGTTTCGGCGTATGTTTTCCGTTGCCTTGCTGATAGGGGTACTGATTGGGTTCCTGTTTGCCAAAGTACCAATCTGGTTTTCTACCCCGGAGCCTACCACCACGGCGGTTTTGTACGGGGCCTATACCGGCCAAGCTGTCAAAGTTCAGAGTGATGGAACCATTGTTCAGGCCGGTGACTTCACCCCTTTGAATGTCCCTATGGATGAAAGCCTTCAGGAATATGTTTATTGGATGGCGGATGCCTATGAAGTTGATTTCACTTTCCTGATGGCCCTGATCCGCAACGAAAGCAACTTCCAAGCGGATGTTATCAGCACCACCAATGATTATGGCCTGATGCAGATTAACCAGAAAAACCATGAATGGTTGTCCAATGCCGTTGGTGTAACGGATTTCCTTGACCCTTACCAGAATATTCAAGCCGGTATTTATATCCTTGGCACCCTGTTTGAAAAGTACGATGATCCACACAAGGTTCTGATGGCTTACAACATGGGGGAAAGCGGCGCTTCCAAGCTGTGGGATCAAGGGATTTACCAAAGCAAATATTCCCAGCGGGTGATTGGCTACCAAGAAACCTACATAAAGGAGTTGAACGGAAATGATCAAATGTGAAAACGCTTGTCCCCGTGGAAAGTTTGATGGGTGCTGCCATAAATGCCCGGATTTCCACACCTGCCCGGATTCCTGTCAGGAAGATCCCAACACCTGTGGTTCTTCCACCTTTGATGAAGAAGCAGGGCTTCAAGCCTTCCAGCAATCCCAGCTTGCCACCCTGAACGCTATTGCGTCCCTGACTTCTCACAAAAAGGCCATTGAAGAACAGGAAAAGACCATGAAAGCGGCCCTGTATGATGCCATGATGAAGTTTGGGGTGAAGAAGTTTGAAAGTGATGTGCTGAACCTGACCTTGGTTGCACCAAGCAATTCCACCACTATTGATTCCGCCAAGCTGAAGAAAAAATATCCCGCTATTGCGGCGGAATGCTCCAAACCTAATCCCAAGGCCGGTTATGTGAAGATCACTCTGAAGGGTGGTGAAAAGTAATGATGAACCCTTTATGTTTTGTAACCATCACACTTCACTTTGAAATCAGAAACAGTGAAATGTATGGCGGAAATGGTTCAGTTGGGTATTCTGCTTCTTCATTTCAAGGGGTTGCCCACCCTGAACAGGCGGATGATTCCTTTGTAGAAGCCCAGCGCCGCATTACAGCCAAGCTGTTGAGTGTGCCGGTTGAAGATGTAACGGTTATCACAAAGGATGCCTATGATGCCGCCACAGAAGAACCGGAAGATGATTTTGATGATAGGGATTGGTGAAGCAGTTGGCAAGGGATGAATTTTGGGATGCGCTAAAGGAATACGCCCACCGGAACCACCAAGAACGGGTTTCCAAGAACTCTGACCGGATCGCTTATGCTATCCAGCAATTTGAAGCCCACGGGATTGAATACCAGTTGAAGAACCGGCAGACCGGCCACTTCCATTGCTGGCGGAAGTCTGATGATAAACTATTCCAGTTTTACGCTGGCACCGGCAAGATTCAGGGCCTTCAGACCCGTGGAATTCACAGCCTGATCAAGATATTGGAGGGATAAGGATGCAAAAAAGACTTACTGTGAAGGAACTGAAGGCCGCTTTGGTTGATGTTCCTGATGAACTGGAAGTTCGTTTTGGGAGTGATACAGAAGAAGCCTATGAAATCATTATTGAAATGGCAAGGCGGGTAAAGTATGAACTTCCTGATGGGCAGAAATTCGAGGACACCGGCGAAACTGGCGTGGATTACTTTGAAATCTATGGAAACGCTGTCCAGAGTGATGATTTCTGATGGCCGGTGAAAAGAATTTTGAAAACCGCCTGAAGAAGTGGTTAGAGGATGAAGGGATTTACCCTTTGGGGGAGCCGGTTAACCGTATGAGCGCCCCGCCTTGTGGGTATTGGGAAAAGCGTTGGGGTGGTGGGAGGTATGTAAAAAGCGGCCTTCCTGATATGCGGATCGTGGTGAAAGGGCTGGCCCTTGAAGTGGAACTGAAGGCCACTACCGGCACCCCTTCAGAACTGCAAAAGCGCAACATTGCCCAAATCAACAATTCCGGTTGCTTCGGCTTCATCCTGTACCCGGAAGGCTTTGAAACCTTCAAGAAAATTGTGAAAGGGGTGAAACAATGCGAGTTTCCCACAGCCGGGTTGATCTCTTTAATAGATGCCCATACAGATACCGCTTGCGATATGTGGAAGGGCTGAACACTATCCCTGATACGGAACCCGACAACGCCTTAATCCTTGGCACCGCCCTTCATACGGGCATTGAAGAAGGGGTTGAAAAGGCCCTTGACTTCTACCAGTCCAGCTTCCCAATTCTGACGGATGATCATGTGAATGAAATGATGAAGCTGGAAGCCATGATCCCCAAGGCCAAGGCCCTATTGCCACCGGGCGGAGCCTTTGAACTTCCTATTGGAAACGCTGATTTTATAGGCTTTATGGATTATCTGTGGCCCGCTGGATGGATGAACACAAGGCACCCTTCCAACTATTGGGGTGAAGATGTTCAGGTGTTTGATCTGTACGACTTCAAATATTCCAACAATGCCAAAAGCTACGCCGTTTCCGGTCAGTTGCATGAATACAAGTATTGGTATGAACTGACCCACCCCGGCCACCGGATCAGGAATATGTATTTTCTGATTGTCCCAAAGGTGAAAATCAGGCAGAAGAAAACGGAAACCATTCAGCAATTCCGGGACAGGTTGCAGGATGCTTTGAAAGACGCTGAACCATCTTTATTGCCGGTTCAGTATGACCCCATGAAAATTGTGGACTTCTTGACCGGCACAAAGCACATGGTTGAAGCCACAGATTTTCCCAAGAACCCTAACCACTTTTGCGGTTGGTGTGAATATCAAGAATACTGTGAGAAAGGATGGGATTATATGTTACTTCCCAAAAATGAACGGCGCAATCTGAACGCCACCAAGAAGAAGGTTGTCTGGCTATATGGCGCACCCTTCAGCGGCAAGACCTTCTTCGCAAACCAGTTCCCTGATCCCCTGATGCTGAACACGGATGGCAATATCAAGTTTGTGGATGCCCCCTATATCGCTATCCGGGACACGGTAACGGTGGAAGGTCGGTTGACCAAGCGGCAGTTGGCTTGGGAAGTCTTTTCCGATGCTGTGACAGAGTTGGAGAAGAAACAGAACGATTTCAAAACCATTGTGGTTGACCTTCTGGAAGATACTTATGAGGCTTGCCGGGTGTATATCTGTGACCGGCAGGGGTGGAAACATGAAAGTGATGATTCTTTCCGGGCTTGGGATATGGTAACTTCCGAATTCCTGAACACCGTCAAGCGGCTGGTCAATCTGGACTATGAAAACATCATCCTGATCAGCCATGAGGATCGGAGCCGTGACCTTACCCGCAAGAGCGGTGACAAAATCAGTTCTATCCGCCCCAATCTTCGGGAAAAGGTTGCCAACAAGGTTGCCGGTATGGTTGACCTTGTGGCCCGTATCGTGGCGGATGATAATGACCGGGTTCTTTCCTTCAAGGCTTCGGAAGTGATCTTTGGCGGTGGGCGGCTAACTGTCCACAACAAGGAAATCCCGCTGGATTATGAAGCCTTCTGTGAAGTCTACGAGGAAGCCAACCAGAAGGCCGCAGGAGCCATGAAGCACGGCGGCAATACCCCAGCTACCCCCGCACCGGAAACGGGTGACAGCGGCGAACAGAAGCCCACCAGACGGGGCAGAAAGCCCAAAGAGGAAGAAACCCCGGCCCCTAATCCTGAAGATGTGGAAGATGCTGAACGGGCGGCGGCTGGCGATCCTGATGGTACATGGACACCGGGCGGCGGTGAAGCAGATGATTCCGACCCTATGGGGCAGACGGAGCCGAAAGCCTTGCCCAAATGCCCTGATGGGGAACGGATCTTCAAGCAGTTCAACGACAGCAAGGGTGAAATCCCCCTTTGCCCCAACATTGATGCCGGCCGCTGTTGCCACAAGGAAGGCGGCCCTGATGCTTGCCCCCTGTGGGATCGTCCCAAGGACACCGAACCTGCACCCAAGATGGATGTGAACCCGCCCCGGCGCACCCGGAAGAAGCGTGAACCCCATGAAGATTGACCCTTGCCCCTGTGTAATCAGCCTGAAGGATGGCTCGGTTCACACGCTGTTTGAATTCCGCCACTTCTTGGAATTGGTGGAAGATTGCATGGGCTATGATGCCGCCAAATGGTTAAGAACCCATGTAGAACAGGCGGAAAAGGCCGCTGATTATACCCAAGCCAAGGTTGATACTGACCTGACCGCTTATGAAAGCGATTTGGAAAGCAACCGCAGAGCCTTTCAGGATATTCAAGCGGAAGCCGCCGCAATTACCCAAGTTCTTCAAGGGAAGCGGGCTGATCGTCAAAAAATCGCCCATTCCGTGAGGGAAATAGGAAAGATCATTTCCAATCAACTTTAGGAGGTAAACACCATGAATGATGCGCTGAACAAGTTCAAAGCGGAAATGGAAAAGCGGGGGCTGTTCCGCAAAATTACCGTTGCCGCAAACCTGATCCCCCCCCCCGCCCGGCCTTAACCCGGAAGCCCTGATTGCCATTCACAAGCTGGCCGCAAAAGAAGCCCTGATCATGTATGCACAGAAGCATGATGATTTCAGTGACCTTTTGGCTGAAGCGGCCTTTGATAACCTGTTTGACACCATCCTTACGGATGATCTGTTCAAGCCGGTTGAGGGGTTCACACCTACTGACGAGGAACGGGCCAAAATGGAGGAAGCAGAGAAAACCGCTAAAGCACTTTCCGGCCTGTTCGACATTCTGAAGAACATCTAAAATTACATTTAGGAGGAAATTTATTATGGCTATCGACTTTGACAAGATTGATCGTACCGTTGATCTGAAGGGCCTTCAGGCCGATGTGGAGGATGCCAAGAAGAATGGCGGCGGGGACTTCCCCACCATTCCCGCTGGCAAGTATGAAGCCCGTGTGAAGAGCATGGAAATCAAAGGAACCAAGGCAGACCCCAACCGCCCCATGTTGGCTGTGTCCTTCAAGATTCTGTCCGGTGAGTACAAGAACCAGCGCCTTTTCATGAACCGTGTTCTGTACGGCACCAAGAATGACAAGAACATGATCGCTTCCGCTATGGGCTTCTTGGAAAAGTTGGATTCCGGGGTTCCCATCAGCTTCACCAGTTACAAGCAGTTTGCCCAACTTGTCCTTGATGTAGCGGAAGCCATTGACGGGAAGCTGGAATATGCGGTGGATTACGATGATACCCGCTTCAATTCCATCAGCATTGATGAAGTCTTTGAAGTTGAGGATTGAAAACCGGTGTGCACTTTTTTATAATCAAATTGAGCACTATATGTACTCATATTGACTTTTTTGAACCTTAATTTTCAAAAACGCCGGGGCAAGCGCCCCGGTTGGCCCCAAGGTGAAGCCTTCCCGTGGCGGGGCTGTTTTCACTGATTCACCGAAAATTCCTTCAGAAAGTGGGTGACACGATGATCTTCTATGACTTTGAGGTTTTCGCTTATGATTGGCTGGTTGTCCTGATTGACTTGAACGCCAAACAGGAAACCGTGATCATCAATGACCCTGACAAATTAAAAGGCTTCTATGAGAGCCACAAGGAAACCATTTGGGCCGGGTACAACAGCCGCCATTATGACCAATTCATTTTGAAGGGTATCTTGTGCGGGTTCAACCCAAAGAAAGTGAATGACTGGATCATCCTTGATGATAAACCCGGCTATCGGTTTTCAAGCCTGTTCAGGAACTTCCCCCTGATTAACTATGATGTGATGCCCAATCCGCCTATCAGCCTGAAGGCGCTGGAAGCCTTCATGGGGCATTCTATCAAGGAAACCACAGTTCCCTTCGATATTGACCGGCCTTTGACAGAAGCGGAGCTGGCGGAAACGGTCAAATATTGCCGCCATGATGTGGAAGAAACTGTGGAAGTATGGGTTCGCAATATTGCGGAATTCAACACCACAATGTTCTTTGTAAATCACTTTCATCTTGGAAGTAATTCTATTGGGAAAACCAAAGCCCAGCTTGCCGCAGAGATTTTGGGCGGGAATGGGAAGGGAAAATCTTTTGATGATGAATTTGACTTTCCAATTTTAGATTGCTTACGGTTGAAAAAATACCGTTTTGTGGCGGACTGGTACAAAAACCCCGTTAATCATGATTATGGGAAGGCGCAGGAGAATATAACCGTTGCCGGTGTTCCACATACCTTTGCTTGGGGCGGTGGGCACGGCGCTATTCCCAAATATCACGCCCACGGGATCTTCTTGGTGATTGATGTTACAGCCTATTACCCATCCTTGCAAAAGCAATTCAAAATTGGGTATCGGGTAATGGATCATCCTGAAAACTTTGAGTTCATCCATGATAGCAATATTGAATTCAAGCGCAAGGGAGATAAAAAAGCCCGTCAGCCATTCAAGATCATGGACAATGCTATTTCAGGGCAGATGAAGCAACCACAATCGGCACTTTACGACCCCATGAGCAACAACACCATTTGTATCAACGGCCAACTTCTGCTTCTGGATTTAGTTGAACACCTTGAACCCTATTGCAAACTTGTTCAGAACAACACAGATGGTATCATTGTCCAGCTTGCGGATTATGACCGGGATTTTGAAAAGATTGATGATGTGGTTTGGGAATGGGAGCAAAGAACCGGAATGAAGATGGACTTTGATACTTTCATGGGTGACATTTATCAGAAAGATGTAAACAACTATTTTTTGGTTGACCGGGAAACCGGGGCGGTTAAAGCCAAGGGCGCTTATGTAAAAAAACTGTCTGATCTGGATTATGACCTTCCTATTGTCAACCGGGCCATTAGTGAATACTTTTCCCACAAAACCACACCAGAGGAAACCATTATGGGGTGTGGAGATTTGCGAGATTTCCAAAAGGTTGTAAAAGTTTCCAGCAAATATGAATGTGCGCTTTACTCCCCTGTTATCACTATGGAGAAAATCAGGGACGAAAAAGGCCGTTCAAAAAATGTGAAAAGGTTCAGCGGCGGTGAAGTTCAAACTGATAAAACATTCCGTGTGTTCGCTTCAACTGACCGGAGCAAGGGCGGATTGTTCAAAGTGTCCGGTAAAGTGGTAAAGGGCCGCAAGAAAAACCCTGAAAAATTCGGGAACACCCCGGAACATTGCTTCATTATCAATGATGATGTGACAAATCTTCCCGTTCCCGATGAACTGGACAGACAGTATTACATTGATTTGGCGTGGAAGCGCCTAAAAGACTATGGAGTTGACCGGGAAGGGGGGGGGATTTGAGCCATGCAACTATTCAGAGGATATGTCCCGACAAAAGACAAACAGTGTCTTGAAAAGTTCAAGGGAAGAAAACGGTTAAACACCCTTGAAGAAGTTCAAGACCTTGACGAATACGCCGCTATTCTTGGGGATGAAACAATCCTGATTGATGTGGATAATGCGGAAACCAGTGAACTTCTATTCCATATTGTTCAGGACTTGGGCTTGAAATGCCGGGTATATGCGACCACACGGGGCAAACACTTCTATTTCCGAAACCCTGAAGGGTATGTGGAAAAAAGCTGGACAAAACAGACCTTGGCCCTTGGTATTGAAACAGATTCCAAGGTTGGGCGGAACAACAGCTATGCCATTATGCGCTTCAATGGGGTTGATCGGGAAATCATTCAGGATTGCCCGGAAGATGAAATTCAAGACCTTCCCAAGTGGTTGACCCCGGTAAAAACCAACATGAAGTTCTTGGATATGAGAGCCGGAGACGGGCGGAACCAAGCCCTGTTCAACTACATTCTAACCCTTCAAAGCGAGGACTTCACCAAGGAAGAAGCCCGTGAAACTATCCGCATGATCAACCGGTATGTGCTGGAAGATCCCCTTTCTGACCGGGAACTTGAAACAATCCTTCGGGATGATGCCTTCAAAAAGCCTATCTTCTTCAAGGATAAAACATTTCTGTTTGATAAGTTTGCGGTTTACCTGAAGAATAACAACCATATTGTGAAAATCAATAACCAGCTTCACATTTACCGGGATGGCATTTATGTTCCGGGCGCTATGGAAATTGAAGCGCAAATGATCAAGCATATCCCAAACCTAAAACGGGCGCACCGGTCAGAGGTTTTAGCTTATCTGGAAGTAATGTTTCAGACCGAGGGAGAAACCAGAGCCACCAACCCTAATATCATTGCCTTCAGCAATGGCCTTTACAATATCCGGGATGGTTCTTTCATGGACTTTACCCCGGAAATTGTGATTACCAATAAAATTCCGTGGCCCTACAACCCCGCTGCCCACAATGACCTTTTGGACTATACATTAAACCGGCTGGCTTGTAATGATCCTGAAGTCCGGGCCTTGCTGGAAGAAATGGTGGGCTATTGTCTGTACCGGCGCAATGAACTTGGCAAAGCCTTCATTCTGATTGGCGATAAGAGCAACGGCAAATCCACCTTCCTTCATGTGGTCAAAAATATGTTGGGGGATAAGAATATTGCTTCCCTTGACCTGAAAGAACTTGGGGACAGGTTCAAAACCGCTGAACTGTTCGGAAAGCTGGCGAACATTGGTGATGATATTGGGGATGAATTTATTGCCAATGCGTCTGTATTCCGCAAACTGGTAACAGGCGAACGGGTGAATGTGGAGCGGAAGGGCCAAGATCCCTTTGAATTCAATAATTATTCCAAGTTCCTGTTTAGTGCTAATGTGATCCCCCGCATGAAGGATAAGACCGGAGCCGTTCAAAGGCGCTTGGTGATTGTTCCCTTTGATGCCAAGTTTACCCCCAATGATGCAGATTTCCGCCCATTTATTAAAGATGAGTTGTGTGAACAAAGTTCAATGGAATATCTGATCCAGTTGGGCTTGAATGCCCTGAAGCGTGTTCTGACCAATGCCGCCTTTACCACTTCCAGCCGGGTTCAGGGGCAACTTGACGAGTACGAACAGAACAACAACCCCATTATTGGCTTCATTCAGGAAATCGGACTGGATGGGATCATCAATGAAGCCACTGATACAGTTTATCGGAGATATAAAGAATATTGCATTTCAAACAATTTCCAAGCCCTATCCAAAATTGAGTTTTCCCGACAAATCTGCAAACGCTGTGGCTTAACCAGTGGAGCAAAGTATATCAAGGGAAGAAAAACAAGAATTTTCGTGGAAGAAGGTGATTTATGATGGCCGGTTCTAAAAAAGTGTTCGCCACCCTTGGGAGTTCAAACCATGTGCCTGAAGAACGGGAAGCCTTTGACTACTACGCCACCGATCCCAAAGCTGTGGAAATGCTGTTGGAACTGGAACAGTTTGCCCCGGTGATTTGGGAACCGGCCTGTGGTGAAGGCCACATTTCCAAGGTGCTTCAGGCACACGGTTATCAAGTCATTTCCACCGATCTTGTTTACCGGGGCTTTGGTGATCCTGAACCGCTGGACTTCCTGAAGGAAACTTTGGATGGATTTGAAGGCGATATAATCACCAACCCGCCATATTCAACGGGGCTTGAATTTGTTCAACGGGCGCTTGAAAGCGTCCGCCCCGGTGGGAAAGTGGCAATGTTTCTGAAGGTTCAATTTTTGGAAGGACAGAAGCGGGGGGCCTTCTTTAAGAATACCCCCCCCCGTATAGTCTACATATCCCGTTCCCGTTTGGCCTGTTATAAGAACGGAGATATGAGCGTTAAGCCCGAAAGCGCCATTGCTTATGCGTGGTATGTATGGGAAAAAGGATTTACCGGTGATCCGGTGATTAAGTGGTTCAACTGAAAGGGTGGTGGAACATGAACCATCAGTATTCAAAATTCAAAAATAAAGCTATCCCCTATGCCAAAGTTGGGCGGCGGGTATTTGGAAGCCTATTCAATGCTGAAACCTTCTGTTCTGACCACGGGCTTGATGTAAATTCAGCCATTGAATATGGGGAAATCCCGGAATTGAAGAATGAGGTTCAAGAAATAGCCAAATATCAAAAAGCGGTTCTTCGGGAAGTTCTTCATCGGTTGGAAAAGCGTTGTTCTTTCCTACATGGTGAAATAACTGGATTTTCTAATTCTTTGTCTGTTTGCCACCCGCTGGATCGGGGGTATTTGGAAGATAGACTGAAAGAAGCGATTGCCAAGAGTACAGCCACCCATGAAGCAAGGGAAATGGTGTGGACGATACTTGAGGAATTGGAAAGGTTGAGTGAATGGCATGATTAAAGATAGTGGAGAACGCACCCGGTTTGATACCGGGGCGGTTCGTGATATGCACACCGGCAAGGGCCGGATGGATTTATTGCCTTGGGAAGCCTTGGTGGAGGTTTCCAAGCATTGTGAAGAAGGGGCGCTAAAGTACGGGGAACGCAACTGTGAAAAGGGCATTCCCATTCACAGCCTGATTGATTCGGCCTTCCGCCACCTTGCCAAGTACATGATGGGCATGAAGGATGAACCCCACCTTCGAGCGGCTTGCTGGAATTGCTTATTCGCCCTGTATATGGAAATCAAACACCCTGAACTTCAGGACATACCAACCAGAATGGAGGAACCGCATGAACAGGGCTGAACGGCGGAGAGCCAAGAAAGCGGGTATTCCGGTAAAGAAGGAACCCGTGGTGAATATCAAAGCCGCTGATGTTCAGAAGATCAAACAGGATGCTTCCAAAGAAGCGGCGGACAAGGCTTTTCTTCTGATGCTGGGGTTGCCGGTGATGGTGCTTCATGACAAATTCGGCTTTGGCCCGGTTCGGTGTGAACGGTTCACGGATGCTGTTCTTGAACTGTATGATAGCTTTGAAAAAGGTTATGTGTCCCTTGAAGATATTCACCTGACCCTGAAAGAAGAAACCGGGATCACTATTGTTTCAGATGGGAGGTTGAAAGATCGTGGGAACTAAACCTTGGCAAAACAGTGAAGGCTATTCCGATCCCACCGCCTATGAGGGATTGAAGCCTGTCATTCGAGAGGATGAAGAACAGCAACGGCGGTTGAACAATCTGATTTTCGTTCTGAAGTACATTATCCGCTTGGCCGGGTTTGAACTGTTGAACCGGATTGAACTGAAAGATAAGCGGAATGGGAGGGAGTTCAAATAATGGGGCCGAATAGCGATACAGGGAAAGGAACCCTGTATATTAACGGGGAACCCCTTGCGGAAGTTGGGGAAATCAAAATTCCACTGGAAGTGGAGCCGTCAGATCTTCCACCGATTCTGGCCAATGTTTCTTTCACTATCACAATGGATTGCCCCCGGTGGTTGCGGCGGAAGTTGGCGTGGTGGATTTTCAAAGCCCGGTTGAAAGACCTAATACACCGGATTTTCCACTTTTGAAAATTAACTTTCAAGAAAACGACCCCACCAAAATCCTTCAGGGGTTGGGGTTGGAACAGATATGGGACAGATGTAAAGGCTTGATCTGTTCCGGTGAAAACTATTGTAAATGCTGGCGTTTAGGTAAAGTAGAACAGATAGAACAGATGTTATATTACTTAAACTTAAAAAGTAAAAAAAAATATATAAGATAAGTAATATAAGAGAACTGTCCAAAGATGTGTTCTATCTGTTCTACACATTGAAAAGCCTTGATATTTCAGGAGTTTTCACAGAACAGATGTGTGAAAGGATGTGTGCTACATAGTGACTGATAAGGAACTTTCCCAGCGGGCTAAAGAATATTTTGCCCAAATCCGAAAAACTGACCGACTGATCCAGCGGTTGACAGATACAGTGAATACCCTTCGATCCGGGTTGACCAGTCAAAGCTATGAACTGAAGCCTGACAAGGTTCAGACTTCCGGGCCAAAAGACACTTTAGGGGAAACCATTGCAAAAATCATGTCCCTTGAAGATGATATTAACACCCGGATTGATGAACTTGTGACCATGAAGAAGGAAGCCTTCAGCATGATCAGCAAAGTTCCTGACCTTGACCAGCAAAATGTTCTTGTAGGCCGGTATATCCAACTGAAAAAGTGGGAAGATTTAGCCGCTGAATTTGAGTACACCACCCAATGGCTTTTTGAAATTCACGGGAAGGCTTTACTTGCTTTTGCCAAGGAAAATGCCGATTTCTTGAAAGAACCGAGTAAAGTTTAGTTTCACCTGTTGAAAGTTTAGTGTTTTTTCGGCTATCATATAAAGTGAAAAAGCGTCCGAGGGGGAACCTTCGGCGCTTTTCTTTTGATTTCAAAGGGGGTGAATACCTTGACCAAGAAGCAAAAGCGGTTTGTTGAAGAATATCTGATTGACCTGAATGCAACGCAAGCGGCAATTCGGGCCGGGTATTCACCTGATACCGCACAACAGATGGGTTCTGAAAACCTGTCAAAACCTGTGATTAAAAATGCTATTGACAAGGCTATTGCAGAGCGGAGCCGCCGAACCGGTATCAATCAAGATCGGGTGATTCAGGAAATCGCAAAATTGGCGTTTCTGAACCCCATTGATGTAATTGACATGGATGAAGCCACCATCAAAGGTGAAGCCAACCGGGATGATACCGCCTGTATTGCTTCTGTCAAAGTGAAGGTGATTCCCGGTGAAGATGGGAATATCACTGAACGAGAGGTTAAGACCTACGACAAGTTGAAGGCCCTTGAATTGTTGGGCAAACATCTTGGAATGTTTACCGACAAACTGAAAATGGAAGGGAATGTTCCCGTGGTTATCATGGGGGATGATCAACTTGAAGATTAACCCCAAGGCCAAGGTGATCCGCCTTCCTGAAGTGGTGGGCAAAGGGTACAAGACCTTTTGGAACTTCAAAGGCCGCTACCGGGTTTGTAAGGGGAGCCGTGCAAGCAAGAAATCCAAAACCACGGCCCTGAACATCATCAAGCGGATGATGCAATACCCGGAAGCTAATACCCTTGTGGTTCGCAAAGTATTCAGAACCTTAAAGGATAGCTGTTTCACAGAATTGAAGTGGGCAATCAACCGGCTTGGGGTTCAGGCTTATTGGGAAATCAAGGAAAGCCCCCTTGAAATGACCTATGTTCCCACCGGTCAGAAGATTTACTTCCGGGGCCTTGATGATCCCCTGAAGGTTACTTCCATTACGGTTGAAATTGGGTATTTGTGCTGGTGCTGGATTGAAGAAGCCTATGAAATCACCAATGAAGATGATTTCAATATGCTTGATGAAAGTATCCGTGGCGCTATCCCGGAAGAAACCGGCCTGTTCAAGCAAATTACCCTAACCTTCAACCCGTGGAATGAAAAACACTGGATCAGAAAGCGGTTCTTTGGAGAGATTACCGGCAAGGATGCCCAAGGGAACCCCACATACCGTTTCCATGATAGCTGGACTTCCCCGGATGGGCAGATTTACGCCACCACCACCAATTACCTGTGTAATGAATGGCTGGATGAAGCTGACCTGAAGGTTTTTCAGACCATGAAGGAAACCAACCCCCGGCGCTATAAAGTGGCTGGCCTTGGTGGTTGGGGCATTGTGGATGGCCTGATTTATGAGAACTGGCGGGAAGAACTGTTCAACCCGGCTGAAATCAGCGCCAAGGATGGCGTGAAATCTGCCTTCGGCCTTGATTTTGGCTATACCAATGACCCCACGGCGCTTTTCTGTGGGCTGGTGAGTACAGCAGAAAAAACCATTTGGGTTTTCGATGAACTGTATAAAAAGGCCCTGACCAACCGGGCCATTTGCGAACAAGTCACAGTGATGGGCTATGCCAAGGAACGGATTAAGGCCGATTGTGCAGAACCCAAGAGCATTGACGAATTGCGGGAAGCTGGCCTTCAGCGTATCAGAGCCGCCCGGAAGGGCAAGGACAGCGTGAACAATGGCATTCAGTACATTCAGGATTACACCATCATCATTCATCCCCGGTGTGTGAACTTCATTACTGAAATTTCAAATTACACTTGGGCTGAAGATAAGTTTGGGGCCAAGATCAATACCCCCATTGATGATTTCAACCACCTGATGGACGCTATGCGTTATGCGCTGGAAGATATGCTGGTTGGCCCCGCCTTCAGCTTCGACTAATAACAGGATAGTAACAAACATCCTCGGAAACACACGGTTTCTGGTGTTCGGTGTTCATTGCCCAATAGAAAGGAACCGCCCATGTTTGAACAACAGCACATTTTGAAGAAAATTGAACAGTGGGCGGATCGGCTTCCCTACCAGTCTTTGAAGATTGAAGTGGAACTTTCAAACCAAACGCTGACCTTGGAGAAAACCAGACAGCGTCCCATTGGATTTCAGCCCCCCCCCCAAGAGAGAAAGGATGGTGATTGAATATGCCTTTGTTTACTGATACTGAAACGGCCCGGATCAATCGCCTGATCCTGATGGGCGGCAATACCGGCATGACTGAACTTCAGTTTTTCGCCGCTGAAATTGATGAATGGAAGCGGAGCCGCAAGCGGAAAGAACAGATTACCGGGGATGCCTACTATGAAGGTTTCCATGACATTCTGACCCGCAAGCGCACAATCATTGGCGAGGATGGCAAACTTCAGGAAGTTGACAACCTTCCCAACAATCGGCTGGTGGATAACCAGTTTGCTTTGATGGTGGATCAGAAAACCAACTATCTTGTGGGCAAGCCCTTTTCCCTGACTTGTAGAAACAAGACCTACTCCGAATTTCTGAACAAGGTTTTTGATAAGCGGTTCAAGCGGCTTCTGAAGTATGTGTGTGAAGATGCCCTGAAAGGCGGGATCGGCTGGTTGTACCCCTACTATGGGGATGATGGCAAACTTGCCTTCAAGCACTTCCCGGCCCATGAAATTCTTCCGTTTTGGGCTGACGATGATCATACCATCCTTGATTGTGCTGTCCGCCTTTACCCGCAAGAGGTTTGGAGCGGCTACACCAAGGAAATTGTGGAGCGGGTGGAAATCTTCAAATCAGATGGCCTTTACCGCTATGTGTATGATGGAACCACCCTGACCCCGGATGAACAGTTGGGGGAACATGAAAACTATTTCAGTGTTGACGATGGGGAAGAAACGGTTGAACTGAATTGGGAGCGGATTCCCCTGATCCCGTTCAAGTACAATAAGCAGGAAATCCCCCTGATTCGCCGTGTGAAAACCCTTCAGGACGGTATCAACACTATGATTTCCGACTTTGAAAACAATATGCAAGAGGACGCACGGAACACCATTCTGATCCTGAAGAACTATGATGGTGAAAACCTTGGGGAGTTCCGCCGCAACCTTGCAACCTTCGGAGCCGTGAAAGTTCGGGATGATGGCGGGGTGGAAACCCTGACCGTTGAAATTAACGCTGAAAACTTCAATTCCATTCTGAAACTGTTCAAGGATAAACTGATTGAAAACGCCCGTGGCTATAATGCCAAGGATGATCGCATGGGTAACAACCCCAATCAGATGAACATTCAATCCATGTATTCTGACATTGACCTTGACGCAAACGGGATGGAAACCGAGTTCCAAGCGGCCTTTGATGATCTTCTGTGGTTTATCAATCAGGATTTTGCCAACACTGGCCGGGGTGACTTCGAGGAAGAAGAAACTACCATTGTTTTCAACCGGGATATGCCGGTGAATGAAAGTGAAGCCATTGAAAACTGTGGGAAGTCCGTTGGTATTCTGTCCAATGAAACCATTGTGGCCCAGCACCCGTGGACAACGGATGTGGAATTGGAGTTGGAGCGGATCAGGAAGGAAAAGGAAGAAGCAATGGAACAGGCGCAGGATTACACCGGCGCTTTTGGGAATGTTCAGAAAGAAGATCCTGATGGTGATGAAGGCGGGGACGAATAATCCCCGCCTTCCCTATATGCCGGGGCAATAATGGGGCGGGGCCGGGGTTCACCTCCTTACCCGGTCAAAGGTGCAATTCCTTTCCCCGGCACTTTCTATGGCGTGTTAGTCAAGCGGTTAAGACACCGGCCCTTCAAGCCGGGAACACGGGTTCGACCCCCGTACACGCTACCACTTGCCGGGTTGGTGGAATGGCAGACACAGCGGATTCAAAATCCGCCGCCTTTGGCGTATGGGTTCAAGTCCCATACCCGGCACCATCTGGGAACGCTAAATAGTTGTTATGGGTTTTAGCACGGGCATGAGTTGCGGAGTGGTTATAGTGCCTGATCATTCAAGAAGGGAGCGTGACCCCGTGAAAAATGCTGACTATTGGCGGGGCCGGTTCGCCATTCTTGAAAATTCGGCCCACAAACAAGCGGATGAATACCTTCAGACACTTGAAGATATTTACCGGGAAACTGAACACACTGTTCAGCGGGATATTGAAAGCTGGTATCAGCGATTTGCAACCAATAACAATGTGACTTTGGCGGAAGCCCGGAAAATGCTGACCACCGGACAGCTTGAAGAATTCAAGTGGACGGCGGAACAGTATGTGAAAGCCGCACAGCAAGCCAACCTTTCCCCGGAATGGATTAAGAAGTTGGAAAACGCTTCAACCCGTTTCCATGTCAGCCGCCTTGAAGCAATCCAACTGCAAATTCAACAGCAGATTGAACTTCTGTATGGCAATCAGGTTGATGGGGTGGATGATCTTCTGAAGAAGCTGGTTTCCAATGGGTACACCCACGGGGCCTTTGAAATCCAAAAGGGCATTGGCCTTGGATGGGATTTCACCGCTTTGAACCAGAAGAAACTTGAAACCTTACTTTCAAAACCGTGGACAACGGACGGACGGACTTTTCGGGATCGCTGTTGGGTGAACAAGGCTGATTTGGTGGACACCGTAAACAAAGAACTGCTTCAAGGTATGTTGCGGGGTGATCCACCGGCCAAGACTATCACCGCCATTCAAAAGAAGTTCGGAACAGCCCGTTATAAGGCAAGGCGGCTGGTGCATACGGAAACCACCTATTTCAACGCTGTTTCCAAAATCCAGATGTATAAAGATTTGGGTGTGGATCAGATTGAAATTGTGGAAACGCTGGATTCCCGCACCTGTGCGGTATGTCAGCCCCTTGATGGAACGGTGATCCCGCTGGCCCAATATGAGCCGGGGGTGACTGTTCCGCCCTTCCACCCAAATTGCCGGGGAACCACTTGCCCCCATTATGACGATATGGACGGCGAAAGAGCCGCCCGCACCGCTGATGGAAAGGTGTACTATGTCCCGGCCAACATGAAATATACCGATTGGAAGAAGGCTTTTGTGGATGGTGTGAAGGATGGTTTGACGGTTGCCACCGTGGGCGCTATAATGAAGGCGAAAAGGGAATTGGAGCCGCTGAAGGCTGAAATGTTCCCTGAATACCTGACTGACAAGAAGGAACGGAAGAACACCCAAGCCCTGATTGATTATGTGAATGCGTGTGAAAACGCTGATCCTGATGTGGTTGCCCTTTATTCCAAAATGGGGGCTATGGAAAACATCAGGGCCAACGGTATTCCCATGAAGGTTTCCCACGGGAAAGGCTATGCGGTTAATTATCGCTATTATACCCGGAATGATCAGCTTGCGGATGTTGAATTGATTATTCCCAAGCTGGCAGGGGATGATCTTACCGGCCAAGTGGTTACGACCTTGCATGAGGAAATGCACCTGATGGATATGTTCAACCGGTCAGACCCGGCAAAGTATTCAGGTTGGTTCAGTTCCAGCCATGCCAAGTTAAGTTCCTTTTTCCAGAAAACCAACACTGATATTGCGGATGATATTGATTCCCTTTTTGAAGCCTTCGATAAGGAATGCAAGCGTATTACGGCGGAAATCAATGCTGAATTGAGAACCGCCACTTCCACCTTGACGGATCAATACTATGCAAGAACCATTTCTTATTCCGACTACAAAAAAGCCTTCAATAAGCTAAAGCGTGAAGCAAGTGAACAAATTGATTATCAATGCCGAAACGCTATGGGCGGCGGTATCAGTTCCCTTGAAGATATTTACGATGCCCTTTCCGGTGGTTCGGCCCGTGATGCTGGCCTTGTGCGATATGGTCACGGTTCCAAATATTACCGGGATATTGGGAAACGAGCGGAAGAAACCCTTGCCAATTATGGCGCTTTGTCGGTTGTCCGTCCTGACCTGATAGAAATGCTTCGTAAGGATAAACCGGAGTTGGTAGAAGCCTTGGAAGAAGTTATTCAGGATATGTTAAAGAAAGCGGGTGGTTAATATGACACGGGAAGAAAAGCTGATGAAGGTTCATGCGCTGTTGGCTGAAGTTTCTGATGTTCTGGTTGACCGCTTCTTTGATGCGGACAGTGAAGAACTTCTTGATGAAAAAATTGAAGTTCTTACTGCTTTGAAGGATGGGAAACCGCCTGACCAAATCCCCAATTATTATTCTGTTCTTGAAAACTTCAGCCCGGATCAGCATTGGGACTGATCCACAATATTGTTGATTGAACCACCCCGGCCTTCGGGCCGGTGGTGGTTTTTTCATACCTATTCGCCGTTTCCCGGTTGTGGGCGGAAAACAGAGCCGGGGGAAATCGTGGTTCCTGACCCACGGTAAAAAAGGATTTTATGATGGAGGTATCACACTATGACGAAAGAAAAGCTGATGGAGTGGGGCTTGACCGAGGAACAGGCCAACAAGGTTATGGAAGGGCTGAATGGTTCCTTTGTAACCAAGAGCCGGTTCAATGAGGTGAACGAGGAAAACAAGACCCTGAAAGCCCAAGTTTCTGAACGGGATGGGCAGATTGAAACCCTGAAGAAATCCGCTGGTGATAACACGGAACTTCAGAACCAGATCACCGCCCTTCAGGAAGCGAACAAGCAGAAGGACAAGGATCACGCCAATGAAATCAAGGCCCTGAAGATCAGCAATGCCGTTGATGTGGCCCTGACCAATGCCAAGGCCAAAAACAACACCGCTGTAAAGGCGCTGTTGGCCGCATTCTTGGAGAAGGCGGAACTGGCCGATGATGGCACGGTGAAAGGGCTGGATGATGAAATTGGCAAGCTGACCAAGGGTGAGGACACGGCTTTTCTGTTCGACACCAGCGGCAAGGCCAAGTTTAAGGGAGCCAAAGCCGCTGAAAAGAGTGATCCCCACAATCAGCCCACCGGGGATGACCTTTCCAAAATGTCCTATGACGAACTGTGCAAGTACATGGAGGAAAACCCGGATGCGGTTTTGGAGTAACCCACACAATTTGACTACACAGAAAGGAAGTTTGAACGATGGCTAACAGCAAGTTTGATGCAAAGTCTTTCAACCCTGAAGCGTTTAAGTACATGGTTGGCCGTGTGCCTAACCTGACCCTGAACGCCCTGAAGAAGTCCCGTGCGCTGGCCGGGAACCCTGATATTCGGGCGGTGTTCACCAGTCAGAATGGCACCGGCTATGCCCGTCTTGCCATGCGTGGCCTTCTGGATGGGGATGCGGTGAACTATGACGGTGAAACCGACATTACCGCCACTTCCACCAAGACCTTTGAACAGGGCATGGTGGTTGTTGGCCGTGCCAAGGCATGGACTGAAAAGGACTTCAGCTATGACATTACGGGCGGCGTGGACTTCATGGGCAATGTGTCCGCACAGGTTGCGGAGTACAAGGATACCTTGGATCAGAAAACCCTTCTTTCCATCCTGAAGGGTGTTTTTGCCATGCCCACCACCGATGCCAAGAACAAGGAGTTTGTGGAGAAGCACAGCACCACGATTTATGCCCCTATGAGCGCCACCACCCTGAACAGCGCCGTGAACAAGGCTTGTGGAGCCAATAAGCAGAAGTTTTCTTTGGTGTTCATGCACAGTGATGTTGCCACCAACCTTGAAAACATGAAGCTGTTGGAGTTCATGAAACAGACGGACGGGGACGGCATTCAGAAGGATTTGACCCTTGCCACTTGGAATGGCCGCACTGTGGTTGTGGACGATGATCTTCCCGCCGTGACCGGCTATGCCGATGCTGAAGCGGACACCCCCGGCGCTTTGGTGATCAAGGCTTCCGGTGCTTCCGGTGCTTCTGAAATTGATCTTGCCAAGGCAACCCCCTACTTTGGCACCCGTACCCTTGCCGCTGATATGTATGTGGTTCCCGCTACGCAGTACACCACCTTCATCATGGGCAACGGTGCTATCTCCTATGAAGATATTGGGGCCAAGGTTCCTTATGAAATGGCCCGTGACCCCAAGACCAACGGCGGTGTTGATACCCTGTATATGCGTCAGCGCAAGGTGTTCAGCCCCTATGGTATCAGCTATGAGAAGAAAAGTCAGACCAAGCTGTCCCCCACGGACACGGACTTGGAGAATGGGCAGAACTGGACGCTGGTTCACAGCGGGGAAAGCACTGCTTCCCAGCGCACCTATATCAACCACAAGGCCATTCCCATTGCCCGGATTCAGTCTTTGGGCTGATGGAATGGCGGTGATTCCCGTTGCGTGAACAGGTTATTGCAATGCTTACGGCCCTTGGCGTAACGGGGGCCGCTGAAGATCCCCTGTTGGATATTGTGATCAGCAATGTTCAATACAGGGTTCAAAACAAAACCAACCGAAAGGATATGCCTGAAGGGTTGGTGAGTGTGGCCGTCTATATGGCGGTTGGCGAATACCTGAACATGAAGAAGGTTTCCGGGCAGTTGGAAGGGTTTGACCTTGAAGCGGCAATCAAGCAAATTCAGGAAGGCGATACCAACACGGTTTTTGCCATTGGGGATGGGAATTTGACCCCTGAACAGCGGTTGAACAGTCTGATTGACTACCTGACCAATGGGCGGAGCCGTGAACTTTACCGATTCAGGAAGTTTGTATGGTAAACGCCCACAGAAAAGCCCTTGAACGGTTGTGGAAGGATCGGTGTTCTATTTTCGTAAAAGAGAAAGTCACCGATCCAACCACACACCTGACTGACTTTGAAGAAAAGCCGCTTCTTCAGGATCAGCCCTGTAAATTGTCCTTTGAAACCTTAACTTCAAGTTCCGGTGATCCCGTGGCCGCTGTTGCCCAAACTGTGAAGCTGTTCTTGTCCCCTGATGTGGAAATCCCCGCTGGCTGTAAAATCGTTGTGACACGGTTCAACAATCTTGAACGGAAGTTCACCTATTCTAAAAGCGGTGAAGCCGGGGTTTTCACCAACCATCAAGAAATCCAGTTGGAGCCGTGGAAGGGGTATGCCTGATGGCTAAATGGGGCAAATGCGATTTCAAGCAACTGGAACGGCTGAATAAGAACATGGAAAAGCTGATGGGGGCGGATTTGGACAGGTTTTGCCGCCAAGCCGCCCAAGAGTTGGCGGGGCGCTTGCTGAATAAGGTTGTGAAGCGGACACCTGTTGTATATGGCACCTTGCGGGATGCGTGGGCGGTAATGCCTGTGGGCCACAGAGGAACCCATTACACAGTTGTTGTGCTGAATAACCTTCAGTATGCGTCCTATGTTGAATACGGTCACCGGCAACAGCCGGGGCGGTTCATCCCCGGTTATTGGGAAAGTGACCGCTTTGTTTATGATCCCGATGCGGAAGGCGGGATGGTGCTGAAGAAAAATTGGGTAAAGGGGCGCTATATGCTGACCATTTCCACACAAGAACTGGAACAGCAAGCGCCTAAAATTCTGGAAAAGAAGTTGTATTTGTTCCTGAAGGGGTGTTTCGATGCTTAATGAGATTATCAAAGGAATTTCAATGGCACTGAACGCCGCCTTTGGGGATGGGTATGAAATCTATCAGAATGATGTGGAACAGGGTTTGAAAGAACCCTGTTTTTTGATTGCCGTTTTACAACCGGAAATCACGCCCATGCTTGGGCGGCGCTTTATCAAGAGGAACCCATTTGACATTCAGTATTTTCCGACCAACCCCCGCAATAATGCGGAGATGTTCACCGTTGCGGAAACGATGATGGAAGCCTTGGACTTCATCACGCTTCCCAGCGGTGATCTTCTTCATGGAACCAGCGTGAATTATGAGATTGTGGACAATGTACTTCATTTCTTTGTGAACTATAACTTGCCCATGATCCGCCCCGCTGAAGAAACCTATATGGAAACCTTGGAAACCGAGGTTGGAACCATTGGAGGGGATTAAAAATGCCTACGACCAAAACCAGAAAGCCCAAGACAGCGGAAGCGGCCCCGCCTGTTTCCAATGTCCCGGTTTTCACCAAAAGAAATATCCTGACCTTCCAGCGATACGCCAAGCGGCGTGATCTTCTGTCCGTTTTGCTGGAAGATGGAAAGGAATACACGATGGAGCAGGTGGACAGCTTGCTTCAAAACTTTTTCAAGAAAGGCAAGGTGAATTGATATGGCCCTTGGCGGCGGCACTTTTTTGACGCAGAACAAGATTCTGCCCGGTGCATATATCAACTTCATTTCGGTTGCGAATGCAAGCGCCACCCTCTCTGATCGTGGTATTGCGACCATCCCCCTTGAAATGAATTGGGGGCCTGAAGGTGAGGTTATCACCGTTGAACTTGGGGAGTTCCAGAAGAATTCCCAAAAGATTTTCGGCTATGCGTACACGGCGGACGAACTGAAGCCCATGCGTGAGATTTTCAAACACGCCCAAACGGTTCACTTCTTCCGCCTGAATTCCAGCGGCGCAAAGGCCGCTTGCACTTATGCAACGGCCAAATACCCCGGCACCCGTGGGAATGACCTTCGTATTGTCATTGAGGAAAATGAAAACAGTCAGCCGGAAAGCAAACTGTATGATGTTTCCACTTTCCTTGGCACTGTCCAAGTGGATCAGCAGAAGGCCATTTCTAAAATGACTGACCTGAAGCCCAATGATTATGTGGACTTCAAAACAGAAGGAAGCCTTGCTGTGACTGCTTCCACCCCCCTTACCAGCGGCACCAATGGGAGTGTGGAGGATGCGGCTTATCAAACCTATCTGGATAAGATGGAAGCCTATACCTTCAACGCTATGGGTTGCCCCACCAACAAATCCACCATTGCTGAACTGTTTTCTGCCTTCTGTAAGCGGATGCGGGATGATGTGGGCAAGAAGTTTCAGGTGGTATGCTTCCGCAAGCTGGCCGACTATGAAGGTACCGTGAGTGTGAAGAACACCATTGTTGGTGAAACCGATGATCCCGCCCTGATCCCGTGGGCAACCGGCGTGATTGCGGGAACCGCCGTGAATAAGTCCGCAACCAATATGGACTATGACGGGGAATATCAGATTGATACTGATTATACCCAAAGCGAATTGGAAGCCGGTATTCTGGAAGGTTCGTTCATGTTCCATCTGGTGGATGAAAAGGTTGTGGTTTTGGAGGATATTAACACCTTCATTTCCGTGACGGATGAAAAGTCCGGGGACTTTTCCAGCAATCAGACAATCCGGGTTCTGGATCAGATTGCCAATGATATTGCTGTTCTGTTCGGCAAGAAGTACCTTGGCAAAGTTCCCAATGACGCTTCCGGGCGGATCAGCCTGTGGAACGATATTGTGAAGCACCATCAGGAGCTTCAGAATATCCGGGCTATTGAGAACTTCTCCAGCGATAATGTGACGGTTGCCCAAGGCGATACCAAGAAGGCCGTTGTGGTGACGGACTATGTTACCCCGGTCAACGCTATGGCCCAGCTTTATATGACTGTCTATGTCCAGTAAGAAAGGGGTGTAAGAGTATATGGCAACTGTAATGCAAGCCAAGGACGCAGTTTCCGCTTCTTTGGCCGAATGCTTTGTAACCATTGGGGATAACCGTTACAATTTCATGCAGGCTATCAACCTTGAAGCCAACTTTGAGAAGAATAAGACGGAAATCCCCATTTTGGGCAAGACCGGCAAGGGTAACAAATCCACCGGTTGGAGTGGTACGGGTTCCGCAACCTTCCACTATAACACCAGCATTTTCCGCCAAATGATGAAGCAGTACAAGGACACCGGCGAGGATGTCTATTTTGACATTCAAGTGACCAATGAAGATCCCACTTCTTCTGTGGGCCGTCAAACCGTGATCCTGAAGGATTGCAACATTGATGGCGGCATTCTTACCAAGTTTGACGCTGATGCGGAATACTTGGATGAAGATATGGACTTCACTTTTGAGGATTTCGAGATGCCGGAAGCCTTTACCCTGCTTGCGGGAATGGAGTAACATTGCCAAAACCCGCCCCATTTTGATAATGTGGGCGGGTTTTTCTTTTTTCAATTTCAAAATAGGAGGATTTTAACAATGAGTTTGTCTGCTTTTCTGGCTGAAAATGCCCTGTCCGTTGAGAATGTGAAGTTTGTTGCTTCCAAGCGGTTTTTGTCTGATGAATTGGACGATAAGGGCAAGCGGAAGCCTATGGAATGGGAGATCAAGGCCATTACCGGCACCGAGGATGAAGCCCTTCGGAAGTCCTGTGCCAAGCGGTTTCCCGTTCCCGGCAAGAAAAACCAGTATCAGAAGGAAACCGACTATGATCTGTACCTTGGCAAGCTGGCTGTGGCCTGTACGGTGTTCCCCAACCTGAATGACAAGGAACTTCAGGACAGCTATAAGGTGATGGGCGCTGAAGCCCTTCTGAAAACCATGCTGACCCCCGGCGAGTATGCCGATTACCTGACCAAAGTTCAGGAGGTTTGCGGGTTTGAAACCACCCTTCAGGATGAGGTGGACGAGGCAAAAAACTAATTGAAGAAGGTGATGGTGAAGCAAATATCGCTTACTATTGCCTTCACGAACTGCATTTGACACCATCTGCTTTTCTGGACTTGCCCCGGAAAGAACGGGCCTTCATTATTGCGGCCATTGATATTCGGGTGGAGCGGGAAAAGAAGAAACAGAAAGAAATTGAACGGAAACAGCGCCGGGGCCGCAGAAAGTAACTGTTGGCCCCGGCCCTCTGCTATGGAAAGAAGGTGAACCCCTATTGGCAACCATTAGAACGGCAATCGCCCTATATGACGGTGTTACTGCCCCGCTGAAGTCCATGCACAAGGCTATGAACATTGTGCTGAACAGCTTTGAAGCCATGCAACGGGCTTCTGGTAATTCTGTGGACACTTCAGCCATTCGGGAAGCCCGTGAAGAACTGGCAAGAGCCGGGGCCGCCTTCGATTCCATTGAAGAAAATATTCGGAATGCTGGCAACCAGCAAGACCGCTTCAACAGGCGGATCAGGGACGGCACCACCGCCGCTGATGGCCTTTGGAGCAAGCTAAAAGGCATTGCGGCCACCGTGGGTGGGTTGGCGGCTGTAAAGAAAATTCTTGGGGTTTCTGACCAGCTTACCAGCACAAATGCCCGGTTGAATAACGCCATGATCAACTTTGATGATGGCGGTTCCCTTACTGACCTTGAAAAAAAGGTAATGGCTTCGGCGCAACGATCCAGAACTTCCTATATGGATGCCGCTTCTTCCATTGCAAAATTGGGCCTAAATGCCCGTGATGCGTTTGGAAGTATGGATGAAGTGATTGCCTTCCAAGAACTGATTAACAAACAGTTTATTATTGGCGGTGCGAGTGTTCAGGAACAGCAAGCCGCCATGATCCAGCTTACCCAAGCAATGGCTTCCGGTGTGCTTCGTGGTGAAGAACTAAACAGCGTATTTGAACAGGCCCCCGGAATTATTCAGAGTATAGCAGATTACTTGGATGTTTCCATTGGTGAAATCCGGGCTATGGCCGCAGAAGGTCAACTGACCGCCGATGTAGTGAAAAATGCCATGTTTGCGGCGGCGGATGATATTGAAACCAAGTTTTCAAATATGCCCAAAACTTGGGGGCAAATTTGGATCGGGATGAAGAACAAGGCCCTGTCTATCTTCAATCCTATTCTGAACAAGGTAAATCAAGTTGCTAATAGCGAAAAGTTCACCCAAGTAACGAATGGAGTTATCAACGGCCTTGCCGGGATCGCTTCTGTTGCAACGGTGGTGCTTGACCTTCTGATTGGCGGTGCCGCTTTGGTGGTGGATAATTGGTCATGGCTTGCCCCTATTGTTGGCGGTGTTGCAACGGCTTTTCTTGTTTTGAATGGAGCCATGCTTGCCTATAAAACAGTGACCGGCATTGTGAATGCGCTGGAAACCGTAAAGGCCGCAAGACTGGCTATGACTACCGTTGCAACCGGAGCACAGACCACCGCCACCTTTGCCCAAACAGCGGCCCAATACGGCCTGAATGCGGCTTTGATGGCTTGCCCCCTTACATGGATTATCATTCTGATTATCGCCCTTGTAGCCCTGTTCTATGCGGCTGTGGCGGCGGTCAATCATTTTGCAGGTACAAGCGTTTCCGCAACCGGCCTGATTTGTGGCGCATTTATGGCGGCGCTGGCCTTCATCGGGAATATCTTTGTGGCCCTGTGGAACTTGGTTGTAGATGTGTTCGTGATGATCTACAACCTTGTGGCTACGGTTGCAAACTTCATCGGAAATGTATTCAATGATCCGGTTGGGGCTGTGGCCCGTCTATTTTTCGACTTGGCGGACACGGTTCTTTCCGTCCTTCAGGCTTTGGCTTCGGCCATTGATACTATCTTCGGTTCTAACCTTGCCGGTTCCGTCCAAGGCTGGCGTGACAGCTTGGGCGGTTGGGTGGATTCCACCTTTGGCAAGGGTGAAGAAATCATGGAAAAGCTGAATGCGGAAGATCTTCATTTGGGCCGCTTCGAGTATGGAGCCGCCTTTGATATGGGGTATGAATTCGGCCAAGGCGTGGAAGATACCGTGGGCGGCTTGTTCGACTTTTCCGCAATGGACAGCTTGGGGGCCGCTGATGGGCTGGATGCCTTCAACCTTGGGAACACCCTTGATGGTATCTATGGCAACACCGGGGACACAGCGGGGAACACCGCCGCCATGAGTGATGCCCTTGACATTGCGGAAGAAGATTTGGCCTATATGCGGGATATTGCCGAGCGGGAAGCAATCAACCGGTTCACCACCGCTGAAATCAAGGTTGAACAGCACAATGAAAACCACATTTCCAAAGATACCGACCTTGACGGGATTATGGATGCGTGGGCCAATGATTTTGCTGAAAAGCTGGATGTGTCTGAAGAAGGGGTGCATGAGTAATGGCATACAAAATGTACTTGGATGGTGTGCTTATGCCCATCACCCCTTCCAAGGTCAAAGTGAAAATCAATAACCAGAATGAAACCCTGACCCTGATCAGCGGTGAGGAAATCAATATTCTGAAGGCGGCGGGGCTGACTGATGTAAGTTTTGACTTGCTTCTCCCCCAAGTCCCCTATCCCTTCACAAATGGCGGGGCGCAACCCGCAGATTATTACCTTTCTCTTTTTGAACGGCTGAAAACGGCAAAGGAACCGTTTCAATGGATTTTGAACCGTGAAAAGCCCAATGGAAGCCGGTTGTTTTATACCAATCTGACTGTGGGAATGGAAGATTACCAGATCACAGACGATGCGGAAGAAGGCTTTGATATTACAGTGGCCGTGAGCCTGAAGCAATACAGGCACTATAGCACTAAAACTGTGACCATCCAACCGGCCCCAACCCCCGCCACAAAGCCCACCGCCACGGTGGAGCCGCCCAAGCGGGAAACCAGTCAGGCCCCCAAGCAATCCACCTATACGGTAAAATCCGGGGATTGCCTTTGGAATATCGCCAAGAAATATTTAGGGGATGGTTCCCGATACAATGAGATTTACAACCTGAATAAAGATAAAATCAAAAACCCGAACCTGATTTATGCCGGTCAGGTTCTTACTTTGCCTTCCTGAAAGGGGTGATCCGCTTGTCTATTGAACTTCTGATTCAGAATGGTTCCACAATTTATTATCCGGTTGTTGAAGAAGGGGTTTCTTTGACATGGGAGCGGAAAGGCACCCCCGGCAAGCTGGAATTCACAGTAATCAAAGACGGGGTTTTGAACTTTCAGGAAGGCAACCCGGTAAAGCTGACGGTGAACGGCACCACCATGTTCTATGGCTTTGTGTTCACCAAGAGCCGCAAGGCAAACAGTGTGACCATTGATGTTGTGGCCTATGATCAGTTGCGATACCTGAAGAACAAGGACACCATCACGGAAGAAGGGCTGAAGGCTTCTGACCTTCTGAAGCGGCTGGCGGCAGATTTCCGCCTAAACCTTGGGAGCGTGGAAGATACAGGGTACACCCTTGAAACCATTGTTGAGGAAGATAGCACCCTGTTTGACATGATCCAAAATGCCCTTGATGAAACCCTGATGAATACCGGCCAACTGTTCTGCCTTTATGATGATGCCGGGAAATTGACTTTGAAAAATATCAACTCCATGAAGCTGAATTTGCTGATTGATGAAGAAACCGGGGAAACCTTTGACTATTCATCCAGCATTGATGAACAGACCTACAATAAAATCAAGCTGACCTATGACAATGAGCAGACCGGCAAGCGGGAACTGTATATTGCACAGGACGGGGAGAAGATGAACCAGTGGGGTGTTTTGCAGTATTTTGAAGCCTTGCAAAACGCCACCGGAGCCGCCGCCAAAGCCAATGCCCTTCTGAAGCTGTATGACCAGAAAACCCGGAAGCTGACGGTGAAGAACGCTTTTGGAGATGTGCGGGTTCGGGCCGGTTGCGCCGTGGTGGTTGCCTTGAATTTGGGGGATATTATCACCAACAATTATTTGATGGTTGAAAAAGTCACCCACAATTTCAAGGGGGATGAACACTTCATGGATTTAACCTTGATTGGGGGTGAATTCATTGCCTAAACCGACAAATGCGGTGGAACTGGTAAAGAAGGCCGCTGTGGAAGCCGTGGACGCAAGCAAGCCGGTTCACATTCTGTTTGGAACCGTGATTTCCGCTTCCCCGCTGAAAATTCAGGTTGACCAAAAGGCCATTTACACAGAAAAAATGCTGGTGTTGGCCCGGAATGTCACGGATTATGAAGTGGATATGACGGTAAGCCACCAGACTGTTACAATTAGCCACGGCCACCCGGTTACAGATACTTATACCGGGGGCGGCACCGCTGAAGATGTTGACCACAACCACCCCATCAAAGGGCGGAAGAAGTTCAAAGTCCACAACGCCCTTGTGGTTGGGGATCAGGTGGTTATGGCCCGAATTCAAAAGGGCAAGAAATTCTTGGTGCTGGATCGGATTGCGCCGAACCCGGCCCTGAAGGGGGAATGGGCATGATTCCACAGGTTCAAGATGATCTGAAACAGGATTTTACCTTTACCACCCTTCCAAGCCGCACATTCAAAATGCGTCATGATACCAAAACCATAACCGGCACCATTGATGAAGTAAGGGCTGTGGAACAGGCGGTTTTCCTGATCTTGAATGTGGAACGGTATGAATGGCTGATTTATTCTTGGAACTATGGTTTTGAGAAGAAAAGCCTGATTGGTAAGCCGGTTGATTTTTGCATTCCAGAAATTGAACGGCGGGTGAAGGAAGCATTGCTTCAGGATGATAGGATCACCGCCGTTGAAAATTTTCAGTTTGAAGTGAACAAGAAAAAGGTGCTGACCACTTTCACGGTGATCAGCATTTTTGGCCCCATTTTTACGGAAATGGAGGTGGAAACCTGATGTATGAAAATATCACCTATGCGCTGTTGCTGAACCGGATGCTGGAAAAGGCCCTGTCCATCAACAACAATCTTGATACCCGTGAAGGTTCTCTGGTGTGGCTTGGCAACGCCCCCGCCGCCGTGGAACTTCAAAACCTGTATATCCAGCTTGATACCGTTCTGAATGAAACCTTTGCGGACACAGCAAGCCGGGATTACCTGATTTTGAGAGCGGCAGAACGGGGCCTTTCCCCTTATGCGGCCACCCCCGCTGTGCTGGAACTGTCCATCACGCCAACTTCTTTGTACTTGCCGATGAACACCCGGTTTTCTATTGGGGATTTGAACTACTATGTTTCCGCAGACCGGGGGAATGGAAAGTATGAAATCACCTGTGAAACAACGGGAGAAGCCGGAAATGATTATGGGGCCACGGTTATCCCCATTGAGTATGTGGATGGGCTTGAAACCTGTACCATTACCGCTTTGCTGATTCCCGGTGAGGATGAAGAAGATACTGAAGTTTTCCGTCAACGGTATTTCAATAGCCTTAATGCCCAAGCCTTCGGCGGCAACCGGATTGATTATATCGAAAAGGTGAACGCCATTCCCGGTGTGGGCGGTGTAAAGGTTTACCGGGCTTGGAACAGTGATATTCGCCCCGCTGAACTGGTTCCCCCTGAAGGAACAAGCGAATGGATCAGCGGCCTTTCCGGTGTGCCTGAAGCCGTGAAATCTTGGCTTGATACCGTGTATGCCGCCGCAAACAATAACAAGCTGACGGTGGGCGGAACGGTCAAGCTGGTGGTGATTGACAGTACCTTTGCGGAGCCTTCAGAACCTTTGGTGGAACTGGTACAGACCACCATTGACCCCTTGCAGAACGCCGGGGAAGGCGTGGGTATTGCGCCCATCGGCCATGTGGTGAAGGTGTACGGGGTGGAGAATGAAACCGTGAACCTGTCCTTCACGCTGACCTATCAGCAGGAATGGGGTTGGGAAGATGTAAAAACCTATGTGGAAACTACCATCAAGGCATATTTCACGGAATTGGCCCAAACATGGGCGGATCAGGAACAGCCCCTTGTGGTTCGTGTCAGTCAGATTGAAAGCCGCCTGTTGGCGGTTAGCGGGATTCTGGATATTGCTGATACGAAAATCAACGGAACAGAGGCCAACTATGAACTGGCCCTTGATCATATCCCGGTTCTTGGTACTATTACCCCGGCAACCGGTAAGCAGAGCGCATAAAGGAAGGTGATTGAATGGATCGCAAGCTAATCAATTACCTTCCTTATGTTGTCCGGGATTATGCGGAATTTCAAGGGATTACCGGAGCCGAGCAACCGGAGTTTGAAAACGCATGGGCGGCGGTGGATGATCTTCTGAATAATCAGTTTATCAAAACCGCTGGAAATCTTGGGTTGTCCAGATGGGAAAAAATCTTGGGTATCACCCCAAAAGGAACAGATACCTTGGATGATCGCCGCTTCCGGGTGCTTACCCGCCTGAATGAAGAACTTCCCTATACCTTGCCACAGTTGCGGGTGATCTTGGAAAGCCTTTGCGGAGCCGGTAACTATTCGGCTGATGTGGCAGATTACACCCTTTTGGTAAAGGTGGGTGTGGCCGCAAAGAAAAATTTCCAAGATGTTCAAACCTTGCTGAAAAGAGTTGCCCCAGTCAACTTGGTTTTGGTAGTTCAACAGTTGTTCAATATTCACCAAGTATTGGGCGGGTTTACCCATGCCCAACTTGCTTGGTACACCCATTCTGAAGTAAGAACAGAAGAACTTCAAACCCATGAATGTACCCCCACACAAAACACTTCGGCCCTTCACCCATGCCCAGCTTGGAGGGCTGGAAAACAAATCTATCAGAAAGGAAATGACAGATGGCACAGTTCACACCTAATTATGATCTGGTGAAACCAGCCCAAGAAGATTTCTACAATGTGGACGATCAGAACCGCAATATGGATAAAATTGATACGGCCCTAAAAGCCCATGATGATTCCTTGGCCGGAAAAGCGGATCTTGGGGAAGATGGTAAGGTGAAGCCTGAACAGCTTCCCGATTCCAGTTCTGACCCCACAGAAGCGATTGAAGAAGCCATTAACACCCACAATGAAAGCCCTTCCGCCCATGCTGATATTCGGGAAACTGTGAAAAAAGCCCTTTCCGCCGCACAGACCGCACAGGAAACGGCGGATTCGGCCTTGGAAGCTGTGTCAGGGTTGATTTATACCATTGATGTTGTTCCGTCGCAGAACGGCACCCTAACCTATAATGGCGGGGAACAAAGCCCGTCTTGGAACAGCTACAACCCGGAAACTTTGACCCTTGGCGGAACCACAACCGCCACCAATGCGGGAACTTATACCGCCACCTTCACCCCCAAAGGAAAGTATAAGTGGACAGATGGAACGCAGACCCCCAAACAGGTAACTTGGACAATCAACAGGGCCACGGTTTCTGTCCCTTCTCAAAGCGGAAGCCTTACTTATACCGGTTCCACTCAAAGCCCGACTTGGGCCGGTTATGACAGTTCTAAAATGACCATCGGCGGCACTACCAGCGGCACCAACGCTGGAAGCTATAATGCCACTTTCACCCCCGGTTCTAATTACCAATGGACGGATGGGGGAAGTGCGGAAAAAGCCGTTGCTTGGACGATTGGAAAGGCCACAGGAAGCCTTTCTTTGAACAAATCTTCCATTTCCCTGAATGTTTCTAAAATGTCTGACACAATCACCGTGACCCGCCCCGGCACCGGCGTAATCAGCGCCGTGTCCAGCGCCCCCAGCGTGGCTTCTGTGAGCGTTTCCGGGAATGTGGTAACTGTTACCGGCAAGGCAAAAGGAAACGCCACAATTACCGTCAGCGTGGCCGCAGATACCAACTATACTGCCCCGGCTGATAAAACCTGTTCCGTTAATGTCACGCTTCCCACGAATACCCTGAATGATAACGATTGGGCCACCATTAAACAAGTCAGTGATTCCGGTAAGGGTTCCAGCTATTGGGCGGTTGGTGATATGAAGTCCATTCAGATCAACGGCAAGGTTGGGAACTTCACTTTCTCCAATCTGACCATCAACACCTTCATTTTGGGCTTCAACCACAACAGCGGCAAGGAAGGGAATAACAAAATTCACTTCCAGATTGGCAAAATCGGCACCACAGCGGTTGCCCTTTGCGATAGCCAATATAACAGTAATCAAAACAACAATGGCTATTTCAATATGAATCCTAATAATAGCAATAGTGGTGGTTGGAAAGAAAGCTATATGCGGAAAACGCTGTTGGGCAACACCGGCACACCCACAAGCCCCCCTTCCAATTCGCTGTTGGCGGCTTTGCCTTCCGCCTTGCGGAATGTGATGAAGCCTGTAACCAAGTACACGGATAATGTGGGCAACAATACCGGCAATACCCAAAGCAATGTGACCAGCACCACCGATTACTTGTTTTTACTGGCTGAATATGAAGTGTTCGGTTCCAGAAGCTATGCAAATAGCTATGAACAAAATTATCAGGTGCAATATGATTATTACAAAGCTGGTAACAGCAAAGTAGCCAATAATCACACCAGCACCACCTCGGCGGTGTGGTGGTGGTTGCGTTCCCCTCGTTACGGCAACAATAACTTTTTCTGCTATGTCAACTACGGCGGCTCCAGCTACTATTACACCGCTTACTTCTCGGCTGGCGTGCGGCCCGGCTTTGCTGTCTAATCCCCCGCAGGATTATCCCGGCCCCATCCCGCCCCCGCAAGGGGGCGGCTTCGCCGGGTGAAAGGAAAATAAAAAAATATTCGGCGCGTAAGCGCCGACGCGATTTTTGAAAAATTGCTTTTTCCGTTCAAAGTGCTATCACTTACCTGTCTTTAGAGCGCATACACAAACCGAAAAACGCCATACAATAATCTTATGCAAAATTTTTGGAGGTTATAGGATGGCGACCAATAAGCGGGTTTTTACCTTGCGATTATCAGATGAAGTATTTGACAAAATCGGGGCGCTTGCAACCCGTGATCATCGGTCAATAACCAACTACATTGAATATGTGCTTCTAAAGCACTTGGAAGATGTAGAAAGAGAGCAAGGCCCGATTGAAATTGACAACACACCAAGAGGGGTGTAACCGTGTCCGTACTGAAGCAAAAGCGAACCACAAGTAAGGCTGAATTCATCAATACAGCTAACCAAATCTATGTTGAAACCATCAACTTTCTCACCCGCCTTTCCGCCCGGTATTCCCGGCTGATTGCGGAGCCAATCGCAAAGCTGGCCGGTGAGATCATAGACCATGCGGAAAAGGCCAACAGCATTTTTCCTTCAGACCAACAGCGGGTGAGTTTGCGGAAGGCGCATTTGCTTGAAGCAAGGGCTTCCCTGATGGCGCTTGATGTTCGCCTAACCCATGTTTATCTGATTTTGAACCAGAACCCGGAAGGGGCCTTTACTACTTCCAAGGGAAATGCAGTCAAATCACAAGACGCAATGGAAAAATTGGATAAGATGGCGCAAAATCTTGGTGAACTGATCGACAAAGAAAATGAACTTTTGAAAGGGGCCATTAAGAATGTAGGTTCAAGATTGAAAACTTAACTTCAAAAAAATTAGGTGTATCTCTGTTAATGTGACCTCGGCGGTGTGGTGGTGGTTGCGTTCCCCTAATTACAACAACAATAACAATTTCTGCAATGTCAACAACAACGGCAACAACAACAATAACAACGCTTACTACTCGGCTGGCGTGCGGCCCGGATTTTGCGATTGCGAGGTCAAATGGAGTAACAGAAACCCGGCTTTTGGATTTCAGGTGAAAGACGACCTTCGCAAAAGGAGAGATACTTCCTTGGGTAGCCAATCCCTAAAACTGCCCTTTGATGCCCTTACACGGACGCTTCTTGCATGGTGGGGGATCGTGCCATATCCCATTTCATGTGCAAGGGCAAAGCAGATTAGACGGCACCCTACAATTTATCTGTACGAAAGGCGAATACTTATTTTTATGACAAGCCAAGAACGGCATGAAGCAAGATACCAGCGCCGCAAAGCAAAGCGGCAAGCGAGAAAACAGGCCCGGTGTAATGCCCTTGGGCCTATGGAAAAGATCTTTTCCTATCGCAAAATGTTCTTCTATGGGAAGAAGTGCTGTAACGGGGTACGGTGGAAACAGAGTGTTCAGAACTTTGAAGGACACCTGTTTTCAGGAACGGCCAACAGACGGCGGAAGGTTTTGGATCAAAACTGGAAGCCTATGAAATGTACCCACTTCACCTTATGTGAGCGGGGCAAAGTACGGCCCATAGATGCACCCCATATTACAGATCGACAAATCCACAAAGCCCTTTGTAATGAAGTTCTGACCCCTTTATATGGCCCCTGTATGATTCACGACAACGGAGCAAGCCAAAAGGGGAAGGGCCTTCACTGGCACTTCCGCCGCCTGAAGGAACAGCTTCATTGGCATTACCGGAGGTATGGCCGGGAAGGTGCGGTTTTACTGTTGGATTTGAAAGGCTTTTTCCCGAATGCGCCCCATGCGCTTCTGTACCAACGGCACCAAGAACTAATTCTAAACCCCAATCTTCGGGCCTTGGCTGATACTGTAATACAGAATTCCCCATGCCCGACACCGGGCCGGGGATTGCCCTTGGGAGTGGAACCATCACAGCAAGAAATGGTTGCCTTACCCAGCGCAATAGATAATTGGATTAAATGTCAAGCCGGGGTTCACTGTTTCGGCCACTACATGGACGATTATTATTTAATCTTTCCTGATGTGGAAGCCCTGAAGAAACTTGGGCATGAGGTTGTTCGGCGGTTTGAAGCTCTCGGAATTCGAGTGAACAAACGGAAGTGTAAGATCATACCCCTGACAAAGCCCTTCCGGTTCTGTAAAGCAAGATTCACGCTGACGGAAACCGGGAAGATCAAAGTGAACGGGAACAGGGATGGTGTGAAACGGGCAAGGCGAAAGCTGAAGCTGTTCCACCGGGAATTTCTTGAAGGGAAGCGGTTATTATCAGAAGTTGAACAGTTTATGGAATGCCAAACCGCCTATTACCGGAACTTCAATGACCACGGAAGATTGTTGCGGTTAAGGCGGCTATATCATGCTATCTTTTTCGGAGGTGCAAAATGTATAGGATCATCAAAGACGGGGCCAACATTGGCTTGACCGAAAATCTGAACTACATTAAACAGGCCGAAAATGGTTGCTATGTCCTTTGCCCGGAGCATGATGCTTCGGGCATTGTTTTTGCCGGGACTGTGTACCATTTGCTTGGCCGGGATACTTTGGATGGGGCGGAAACCGTCAGTTTGGAAGAAACTGATGCGGGAACAGAAATCACCAAATCCAATGAAGCTGGCGGGATCGTGTTTGTGACAATGGCGGAAGCCGGGAGCATTGACCCGGTAACGGCGGCGGAACACGCTGATCTGTTTGCGGAATGGGCCTATCCTGTAAACTATACCTTGGGCCAAATCCGCCGCTATAAAGGCACCCTTTACAAGTGTGTTCAGGCCCATACTTCCCAAGAGGATTGGACACCGGACACGGCACACAGCCTTTGGAGCCTGACCGCCGATCCTTCGGAGGAATGGCCTGAATGGATTCAGCCTATCGGGGCGCATGATGCCTATGCTTTGGGGGCCAAGGTGAGCCACAAGGAAAAGCACTGGACTTCCACGGTTGCAAATAATGTGTGGGAGCCGGGTGTATATGGTTGGGAGGAAGCCACCGATGGAGTATAAAACCTATCTGGCCCGGAAGCGGCTGAAGAAGCTGGTGATTTGCGGCCATGTGAACATTCCCTATGGAACCGCCGTGACCAATGAAGGCGGGGTTCTGATGTGGAACGGAAAACCGGTTTGCGCCACTACCAGCCAAGATGCCTTTGATTTCTTCAGTCAGAACGATGATGGCCGGGGCCGGGAGCGTGGGGAGCTGGTTTCCGCTATCCTGATTAAGTTGGCAAAGCAGGATCAGCAGAAAGAGCGGTGGGGCCGTGTTTGGGAAGATCCCCTTTGCCGAAAGTATAAGCGCCCGGAACATGAAGATTTCTGGATTTGGAATTATGACTTCTACAATGCGCCGGTTGAGGATTTGCGCTATATCCTGAAGCTGGTGGAGGGGTGACGCAATGACGGTGTATCAGTGGCTTTGCTTGCTTGGGATTCCCGCCCTGATTGCGGGGGTGTTCAAGTACCTTCACACCCTGATCAAGCGCAATGCGGATGATAACAAGGCGCTGAAATTAGGGGTTCAGGCCCTTTTGAGAAGCCAAATGATCAGTGACTTCAACAAGTATTCGGAAAAAGGCTATGCGCCCATTTACGCAAGGGAAAGTTTTGAAAATTGTTGGAAGCAATATCATTCATTGGGGGTGAATGGGGTGATGGACGATCTTCACAAGAAATTCTTGGAGTTGCCCACGGAAGCCCCGGATGAATGAGCCGTGTAAAGAAGAAACCGAAAAAGGAATTTTCCAAAGTCCTGTTGGGATGTGTGGGGGCCGTCACGCTGGTTGTGACGGCCTTCACTCTTGCTATCGTTTGGAAAACCGGGGACACTTCGCCCCTTGCGTATCTGATCCCGGCCATATTCGCTGAACTGGCAACCGCCACAGGCTTTTACTATTCCAAGGCCAAGGCTGAAAACCGGATCAAATTGCGGAAGCAATACGGCCCGGAAATCTACAATGATACAAAGGAGATGTGAACCATGCTGGATGCAGTTCTGAAAAATCTGATTGATATTGGATGGGCCATGCTGATTTTCTTGGCGGCTTACTTGGCAAATGTGGCCTTTTCCCTGTATTACAACATTCGGATTTTGCTTCAGCCCTTTGACAAGAACAAGGCTATCAATTCCGCCTTGAAGGTTGCGGCCTTTGTGGTGGGGTTGACCTTGCTTTGTGTGAGCATTACCACATTGCCCCTGTTCGCTGAACAGCTTGGATGGGCAATCCCGGAAGAATACACGGATATTTTTGCCGATCTGGTGATTGTGGGTGCTGTACTGTTGGTTTCCTGTAAGTATATCAAGGAAGCCTTCACCAAATTTAATGCCATTCTTCAGGCGAAAGGGGAAGATGAACAATGAAACTGGTACAAAATTTTCTGACAAAAAATGATTGCTACAAAAGCGGCAGGAAGATCACGGTGAAAGGGCTGATGCTTCATTCCGTGGGATGTTCCCAACCCAATGCTTCTGTGTTCGTGAAGAACTGGAACCGTTCTGGCCTTGAAGCCTGTGTGCATGGGTTCATTGACGGAAACACCGGCACTGTATATCAGACCCTTCCTTGGAACCACCGGGGCTGGCACGCTGGCGGAGCCGCCAACAACACCCACATTGGGGTTGAAATGTGTGAACCGGCCTGTATCAAGTACACGGGTGGGGCAACCTTCACTTGTTCTGATACTGCTACCGCAAAAGCCGTGGCAAAGAGAACCTATGAAGCGGCGGTTGAACTGTTCGCTTCCCTGTGCAAGCAGTACAACCTTGACCCCATGAAGGACGGGGTGATCATTTCCCACAAGGAAGGTTGCGTCCGTGGGGTTGCTTCCAATCATGGTGATCCTGAACACCTGTGGAACCAGCTTGGAACCGGCTACACCATGAACGGCTTCAGGAAGGCCGTACAAGCCGCCATGAAGGGCGGGGGTGTAACTACTACCCCCAGCACTGGAAACGCCGCCACGGGCGGCACAGGGGCCACAGTGAAGCCCTATTTGGTGCGGGTGACGGTTTCCGATCTGTATATCAGAAAAGGCCCCGGAACCAACTACGGGAAGAATGGTTTCATTGCGCCCGGTGTTTATACCATCGTGGCAGAAAGCGCCGGGGCCGGTGCTACCAAGTGGGGCAAACTGAAAAGCGGCGCTGGCTGGATCAGTCTTGACTACGCAAAAACAGTGTGATACCGTGTTAATAGTTTGTTACTAATACCCCCGATTTGACCCACTTTCAATGGGCTGAAATGTTCAATATTTGGGCGCTTCGGAGCGTTGCAGAGCATACTAATTCATGGTAAAATGAAGAAAAAGGAGGGATATTACATGGGAGATTTTGAAAGCATGGTTATCGCAGCTGTTGTAATCCTACTCGGATTAAACGTCCTTTGCTTGCTTAAACTAAGCCAGCAAAGAGAACGAATCGAAGCGCTGGAAAATGAAGTAATCAAACTAAGAAATTGCGAGGATAAGCGCACACTGCGTCAAACGGAAAAAGAACTGAATTTTCTTGACCAAGCAGCAAAGCGATAACCTCCATCCCCGGCTATGCCGGGGATTATTTTTCGTCCGTTTGCCGCACGTCAGCGGGGCGAAACTTGCCGGGGAACAGTAGCCGAAGCACCTTTGTGACCACCCAAAGCATGGCCGAACCTACCAGTACGAAGATGAATAGGAACACCAGGACAAAGGTGGCAGAGATCAGAAACTTAATCATTTATCCCTCCGTGAACGCAGAAACCAAAACAGATTGCCGTCTGTTTGCCCATGGCCGATATAGGCCAGCAGCAGACCGAAGAAAACGCAGCCGGACAGACAGCCGATAGTGTGAATAGCCCCGTAGAGCCAGAGAAAGAAATTGCAAACGTAATGTGCCATAGAAACCTCCTGAATAGTTGGAGGCGGGGGCGGGAATCGAACCCGCAGCACCGGAAAACGAAACCGGTATGTTACCGTTACACTACCCCGCAATATTTAGAAGCTATGCTGAATGAAGTAAAAAAGCGCACGTCCGGCCGCATAGGCGAAGCCGCCCACCAGACACCACTTGAAGCGATTCCAGAAATTCATAAACTTGTACCGTTTCCTTTTCAGCTTATACCAGCAGCGGCGCACATACCGAAGCGCCACAGCGCAGAATTGAAAGTGCATATTCAAACCGTCCGTTGAAAGTGTAGATTCAAATTCGTTGTATGATTTAGCCGCCCTTTTCGGGGCGGTCAAATCATATTCATATCGTCATTTGTACCGGCTCACGTTCGCACTCTTCTACCCAAGCATACCGCTCTATGTAGGCTTGCACACCGGGATACTCTGCGATATGGCCGTTGGATTGATACTCACGCACCTTGTTGATACGGCGAAAGAACGCTTGCCGTGTCTCCCGGTCAATGTTCATGTACTGTTCATCCGGGGGAATGTTGGTAATGATGAACACCTTCGTGAAACACGCCTGACGGTTGAAGTAGCGGCACGGGAGAAGCAGCGGATAGCCGTCCAGATAGTTCAGCATATCGCCGTGCTTCAAGCCCGAACGGAACTCCTCGAAAATGATAACGTCTTGTCCGTCGTAGGTATCAAAGGGATGCTTATAGTCGGTGACACGATAGCAGTTTTCATAGCCGTACTTGTCCATGACACTGCGAGTTTTGCCGCTGCCGGTTTTTCCAAAGATATACGTTACCTCCAGATTGCGCCAACAGCTTTTGAACTGTGCGTCACGATACATGGAGCGGACACGTTCCACCTTTTCAAGGTCACGATAGGCGGAAGCCACGGTATCCACGATATCCTCATTGGAAGCACCGGACTTGATAAGTTCCACGATCTTGTCAGCGTCCCGGCTTTTGCCCTGCCTTTCGTCGGGCAATTCGCCGCCCTCCTCAAAGGTGTCAGAGAAATTGATACCCTCATGGAGGTGTCCGCCAGTATCCTTGTAGGAGTAGGAGCCGTCCGACTGCTTGTTGAACTTTGCGCCGTCTTTCAGGACGTAAGCCCGATTTTCAGAGGACTTACCACGGGCGATATCACGATGGAATGAGGGAAAACGTGCGTCGATTTGCAGATTAGTGACCTGATTTTCACAAACCACAAAAACGTGTGTATGCAGCGTTTCACATTCATCGCCCTGTTCGTCACACATACACCAGTAAACGACGGATGGCAGGTCGAGCACTGCCGCCTTGATACGGGCATGGTCAAAGCCATGCTCCAAGGGATTGTTGATGGTAATCAACCATTTACGGGAACGAGCCGTAGCCATAGGAACACCCCACCATAGTTTGTTATTTTCTGAACAAGGATTCTCAAATTCTCAGAAGTTGCAGGGGGTAATACTGACCCCCCTGCAACCGGGGCGGCTGTGCCGCCCCGGCGCACTATGGAGGTATACGGCGGAGGTATGGCTTATATGGGAATGGGTGTACCATGTCAGCGGGCCAGAGTGAAGCCGATAACGTAACCACGCTGGTCGAACTCCACGTCATACTCCTTACCGACTTCGATACGATCGATGGGGTAATCACGGGGGTCAAGGGCCAGCGTAAGCGCAGCCTGTCCCTCCACGTTGCGGGCCTTGCCGAGATAGTGTACCTGATTGAAGTTGTAGGGATTCCCGGTTTTCTTTGCGATGCCCTCCAGATGGGACTTGCCATAAACCTTGATTCTCATGTTGATATACCTTCTTTCGTTAATTTGCAACACGCAGCGCAGCCGCTGCCTATTTGCAATATAATTGTAAATCAACACGCTCTTTTCCCCTTCAGATTTTTGTTGACAGGCGGAAAAAGCTCATGTATAATGACAAATGCGCTAATTTTAGCGCCTGACGAATGTCAACTGCGGCCGTGGGAGAATGCTTCCCACCCGCCGTCGAGTATGTGCGGCAGAGGCTTTTTCTGCCGCCTGATCTTACAAAAGATGGAGGTGTCATGCAATGTTCCGTACCTATCAGCCCAAGAAGCGTCAGCGCTCCAAGGAGCACGGCTTCCGCAAGAGAATGGCCACCCGCAACGGCCGTAAGGTGCTGGCTCGCCGCCGTGCCAAGGGCCGTGCTCGCCTGACCCATTGAGGTCACGGAAAGTGCATCGGTCATAGATAATCAAACAGGGACGGTGGATGGGAAAAACCGCCGTCCCTATTGGTCTATGTAATTCAGATCGGTAAAAGAGGACGCTATGAAGGCAGCCGTCACGGTAAAAGAAAATTATGAGTTCCGCCGCATCTACCGCAAGGGGAAGAGTCTGGTGTCGCCGCAGATGGTGCTGTATTGGCAGAAAAACCGTCAGGGACAGTCCCGTCTGGGGATCACCGTCAGCACCAAGCTGGGCCACGCCGTGGTCCGCAATCGGGTGCGCCGCCGCTTCCGGGAGCTGTACCGGCTCCACAAGCCGGAGATGCAGCCGGGCTTCGACGTGATTTTAGTGGCCCGTGGGCGGGCCGTCCGCAGCACCTATCAGCAGCTGGACGAGACGTATCTCCGCCTGCTGCGGCAGGCGGGCCTTGTGCCGGAGGAGACGGCATGAAGCGGGCGCTTTTGAAGCTGTTCCGGTTCTACCAGACCTCCGTCTCCCCTCTTTTTCCGCCCCGGTGCCGCTATATCCCCACCTGCTCGGAGTATGCCGTGGAGGCGGTGGAGAAATACGGCGCCGCCAAGGGCGGCCTTCTGGCCCTGCGCCGTCTGATGCGATGCCATCCTTTCCACAAGGGCGGGTATGATCCTGTCCCCTGACGCAACAGCCTCGTTTTTCCCATCCCATTATAAAACGGAGGTATCTACCCCATGTTTGCACAAATCGGCTATTATATCTGCGTGCCGTTTGCGTGGCTGACCCGGCTGTTTTACAGTCTCACCGGGTCCTACGGTCTGGCTCTGATCCTCTTCACTCTGGTGGTGAAGCTGGTGATCCTGCCCTTCCAGCTCAAGAGCAAGAAGAGTATGCTCCGGATGAACCGGATGCAGGGCAAGGTGAAGGATATCCAGACCCGCTTCGCCAACAATCGGGAGCGCCAGCAGCAGGAGATGGCGGACCTGTACGCCCGTGAGGGCGTGAACCCCATGTCCGGCTGCCTGTGGTCCTTCATCCCCTTCCCCATCCTGATCGCCCTGTACGCCATCATCCGTACCCCCCTGCGGTACTTCATGAGCCTGTCCACCTCCGTCATCGAGGAGATCGGCACGCTGGCAGGTACGCTGGGCTATGAGGCCAGCAACAACACCTATGACCAGATCTATCTGGCCAAGTTCATCCATGAGCACTGGGAGAGCTTCGCCGGGAAGTTCGATGGTCTGGTGGACCTGAACTACAGCTTCCTTGGGATGGATCTGGCGTCTCAGCCCTCCACGCTGCTGAGCCAGTTCCCCGGCGGCGGCTGGCCCGTGTGGGGCATCCTGCTGCTGCCTGTGATCTCGGCGGCGGCCCAGCTGGTGATGAGCATCATCACCATGCGCACCAACAGCACCGAGGGCGCAGGCTCCGCCAAGACCATGATGTACCTGATGCCCCTGATGACCCTGTGGATGGGCTATATGCTGCCCGCCGCACTGTGCATCTACTGGATCGCCAACACCGTGTTCTCCCTGATCCAGGAGGTGACTCTCAACAAGTACTTCAATAAGATCCTGGATCGTGAGGAGACCGAGAAGGAAAAGGCCGCCCGTGAAAAGCGCTACGCCAAGTACCAGAAGCAGAAGGAACTCATGGCCCAGCAGCAGATGAACGGCGGTGGCCGCAATGACCGTAAGCCCCAGCCCAAGAAGAAAAAGCAGGGCGGCGAGGAAAAGCACAGCGGCACCAATGAAAACGGACGTGTGGGCCAGCGGCCTTATGCACGTGGCCGTGCCTATGATGAAAAGCACTACGAATAAGGAGTTTTGTCTATGAGCTATATCGAAGTAACGGGCAAGACCGAGGAGGAAGCTGTCCGTAAGGCGCTGACCCAGTTGGGTCTGGAGCGGGACGACGTGTCTCTGGAAATCTTGGAGCGTGCCAAGAGCGGCTTTCTGGGCATCGGCGGTTCGCCCGCCCGTATCCGTGTGACCTACGGCACCGACGAGCCGGAGGAGAAGAAGGCCGAGCCCACCAAAAAGGTGGAAAAGAAGCCGGAACCCAAGGCAGAGGTGAAAAAGCCGGAAGTGAGGCCCGAACCTAAGAAGCAGGAGTCTAAAAAGCCGGAGACGAAGCCGGTGGAGAAGGCTCCGGAGCAGAAGACTGTGACGGTCGGGACCTGCGACGACGACAACGCCCGCCGTATCCGGGAGTTCCTGGAGGGTCTGCTGCAGCACATGAACAGCCCCGCTCAGGTGAATGTGGCGCTGGAGGAGAAGGGCCGGTATCAGGTGACGCTGGAGGGTGAGAAGCTGGGCCAGCTCATCGGTCGCCGCGGCGAGACGCTGGACGCCATCCAGCAGCTGACCAACTACGCCGTCAATTCCGGAGCGGATAAGCGCATCCGGGTCCACGTGGACGCCGAGAACTATCGGGCCAAGCGGGAGCAGAGTCTGGAGTCTCTGGCCCGGAAGGTGGCCGGTAAGGTCACCAAGTATCGCCGCAGCGTGACGCTGGAGCCCATGAACGCCTATGAGCGCCATGTGATCCATGCCGCCCTGCAGGACGAGCCGGGTGTCACCACCTACTCCATCGGCAGCGAACCCAACCGCCGTGTGGTGGTGAGCTACGACCGGGAGAAGCGCCAGTAAGGCAGCGCTGTCCCATAGGAAAGATGCCCCCGCCCCTACATAGGGGCGGGGGTGTTTTTGCTTTCGGGAGGGGGGATCCGTACTTCCCAATGGGAGACGTATCATTTTCTCCCTCCGACAGAAAGCGATCCGTCGGAGGCATCAGGTAAAAACGAAAAAAGAGTTCCCCATGCTCTGCATGGGGAACTCTTTATACACAGAATTGGCTGATCCGTTCCGGAGAATTACTGGATCTTCTCCCCGGCGGCCTCCTTGGCCCGGATCTCCTTCATGGCATCCTTGTGAGACAGGTTCCAGCGGCCCTTCTCGTCGATCTCCATGAACTTGACCCACATCATGTCGCCCACCTTGCAGGCGTCCTCCACCTTCTCGATGCGCTTGTCGGCCAGCTTGGAGATATGCACCAGACCGTCCTTGCCGGGAGCGATCTCCACGAAGGCGCCGAAGGTCATCAGGCGCACGACACGGCCGTAGTACAGCTTGCCCACCTCCGGTACAAAGACGATGTCATCGATGCACTTCTTGGCGATGGCGCAGCTCTCGGCGTCGGGAGAGGCAATGTGGATGGTGCCGTCGTCGTCGATGTCGATCTTGGCGCCGGACTCGGCCACGATCTTCTGAATGACGCTGCCGCCCTTGCCGATGACCTCACGGATGCGGTCGGGATCGATGTGCATGGTGATCATCTTGGGGGCGTACTTGCTGACCTCAGGCCGGGGCTCGGCAATGCAGGGCAGCATGATCTGATCCAAGATCTGGCACCGGGCATCGTAGGTGATGTCCAGAGCGTTGCGGATGATCTCCATGGTCAGGCCGTCGTTCTTCAGGTCCATCTGAATGGCGGTGATGCCCTTCTTGGTGCCGGCGACCTTGAAGTCCATCTCACCGTGGAAGTCCTCCACGCCCTGAATGTCGATGAAAGTGGTGAAGGAGCCGTCGTCGTCCTGAATCAGGCCGCAGGAAATGCCGGCCACAGGGGCGGAGATGGGCACACCGGCATCCATCAGAGCCAGCGTAGAGCCGCAGATGGAGCCCTGAGAGGTGGAGCCGTTGGAGGACACCACCTCAGACACCACACGGATGGCATAGGGGAACTCCTCCACCGGGGGGATCACAGGCAGCAGGGCCCGCTCCGCCAGAGCGCCGTGGCCGATCTCACGACGGCCGGGGCTGCGGGCGGGCTTGGCCTCGCCCACGGAGTAGCCGGGGAAGTTGTAGTGGTGCATATACCGCTTCTCCGTCTCCTCCCAGATGGTATCCAGCTTCTGGCAGGCGGAGAGGGTGTCCAGCGTCGCCACGGACAGCACCTGCGTCTGGCCGCGGGTGAACAGGCCGGAGCCGTGGACACGGGGCAGCACGCCCACCTCGGCGGACAGGGGACGAATTTCGTTCTTCTGGCGGCCATCCACACGGTGGCCCTCCAGCAGCCATGCTTTGACGATCTTCTTCTGGAACTTGTAGGTGAACTCCTCCAGATACTGATCCATATCCGGATACTCCTCCAGATACTTCTCGTGCCAGTGCTGGATCATCTCGTTCCAGCGGGCCTCACGGACGTTCTTGTCATCGGTGTCCATGGCGGCTTTGGCCTCGTCCATGAAGTCGTGGACGATTTTGTCGAACAGCTCCTGATTGAAGTCGGCGTGGGGATAGTCGAACTTGGGCTTGCCGATCTCGGAGACCATCTGGTTGATGAGGGCCACCTGCTTCTGGTTCTCCTGATGGGCCAGCTCGATGGCACGGTACATGGTGTCGTTATCCACCTGATTGGCGCCGGCCTCGATCATCACTACCTTCTTGCCGGTGGAGACCACGGTGACATCCAGATCGCTGACCTTGCGCTGCTCACTGTTGGGGTTGAGCACCAGCTCACCATCCACCAGACCCACCTTCAGAGCGCCCACAGGGCCGTTCCAGGGAATATCGGAGATGGCCAGAGCGGCGGAGGTGCCGATGAGGGCGGCGATCTCCGGGGAGCAGTCGTGGTCCACGCTCATGACGGTGCACATGACGGACACGTCGTTGCGGAAATCAGAGGGGAACAGGGGACGGATGGGCCGGTCGATGACACGGCTGGTGAGGATGCCCTTCTCACCGGGGCGGCCCTCACGGCGGTTGAAGCTGCCGGGGATGCGGCCCACAGAGTACAGCTTCTCCTCGAAGTCCACGCTCAGGGGGAAGAAGTCGATGCCGTCACGGGGACGGGCGGCGGCGGTGACGCAGCACAGCACGCTGGTCTCGCCATAGGTGACCATGACGGCGGCGTTGGCCAGCTCGGCCAGCTTCCCGACCTCCAGCGTCAGCGGACGGCCCGCCAGCTCCATGGTGTACTTGTGGTAGTTGGGGAATTGGCGCTTGGTGATGATGGTAGACATGGTATAGCTCCTTTTCATTGAATTTTTCCGTATGGGAGCCAAACCATTTAGCACTTGAAACCATGTCGGAGGAGGGATTTTTCAGCATTTTCCGGCACATTTTCAACTGCTAAAGGCTGAAAGCGGCTCCGCATACGGGCGGGGAAATTGTGAAAGAAGGGTGGTGCGCCCTGCACACCACCCTGTTTTCAGCTTACTTACGCAGACCCAGCTTGGCGATGAGGGCACGATAACGCTCGATGTCCTTCTTAGCCAGATAGTCCAGCAGACGACGGCGCTTACCGATCATCATCTGCATACCACGACGGCTGTGGAAGTCGTGGGGATGAACCTTCAGATGGGCGGTGAGCTGGTTGATCCGCTCGGTGAGGATGGCCACCTGGACCTCGGGAGAACCGGTGTCGGTAGCGTGGGTGCGGTTGGCCTCGATGATAGAGGTCTTCTGATCCTTCTGCATCATAGTTGTGTTTCCACCTTTCTTTTAGTTGGCCCGCAGCCTGAGTGCCGGGACGGGTGAAGCGTCCACGGGACTAAGAGCAGGGGCAAGTCCATACGCATCGCAGCGTACTCTGATAAAATACCATAAAATCCTCCGGATGTAAAGAATAAATTCCGAAAAACCGTGGGAAAATCAAAAAATTTTCCGCTGTGGAGGGGACTTTTGCCTCCGACGGCCCACTTTTCCAGCTGCTGGGAAAAGTGGGCCGACGGAGACATAAAGAAAAAGCTACCGGGAACAGCCACCCGCCGGAGACAAGAGATCCCTTCCGGAAAGGATCAGACCGCCGTCACTTCAGTTCGATAGCCCCCACGGGGCAGCTGTCCGCCGCCTCCTGCGCCGCCGCCAGATACTCCTGCGGTACCGGCTCTGTGATGGCCTGCGCCGACTCCCCCGGCAGGATGCTGAACACCTCCGGGCATACGCCGGGACACAGCCCGCACTGGATACAGGTCTCCCGATGGACATATGCGTGCATATTTCTCCCTCCCTTCGCCAAGCAGATCGGGGATATTATGCCCGCAAACCGTGGAAATTAGTAGGATTTTACCCATTTCCCTATTGACACGGGGGTGGTTTCATGCTAACCTAAGTGTACTAACATGAATAGTACACGAGGAAGGAGTGTGCGCTATTGATCCGTCTGGATTATCGGGACGCCCGTCCCATTTATGAACAGGTGAAGGACGGCCTGCGGCGGCTGATGGTCACCGGCGTGCTGGCGCCGGGGGAAAAGCTGCCGTCGGTTCGGAGCCTTGCCATGGATCTGGCCATCAACCCCAACACCATCCAACGGGCCTATGCCCAGCTGGAGATGGAGGGCTACGTCTACTCCGTGGCAGGCCGGGGTACCTTCGTGGCGGAGGGACAGGAGCAGAATCTGGTCCGCCGCCGGGAGGTGGAGGACAAGGTGCGTCCTCTGCTGCAGGAGCTGCGGGAGCTGGGCATGACGGAGGGCGAGTGGATCGCCCTGTGGAGAGGAGGAAACGAGAATGCTTGAGGCAAAAGAGGTGGTCAAGAGCTTTGACGGCTTCCGGGCACTGGACAGCGCCACCCTCACCGTACCCAAGGGGACGGTATATGGGCTGGTTGGCCCCAACGGCGCCGGAAAATCCACCATCATCCGCCACTTTACCGGCGTATACCGCCCCGACAGCGGCCAACTTCTGCTGGAGGGCGCTCCCATTTGGGAGAACACCGACGCCAAGCGGCGCATGGTGGTGATCCCCGATGACTGGTACTATTTCCCGCAGGCGTCCATTGCCGAGATGGCGAAGCTGTACGCCGGGGCGTACCCCTCCTTCTCCTGGGAGCGATACGAGAAGATGAAGCAGGTGTTCCCCCTGAATGACCGCCAGATGCTGCGGCGCATGAGCAAGGGGATGCAGAAGCAGGCGGCCTTCTGGCTGACCATGTGCTGTATGCCGGAGTACCTCATTCTGGATGAGCCGGTGGACGGTCTGGACCCGGTGATGCGGCGGCAGGTGTGGTCCCTGCTGCTGGGGGACGTGGCGGAGCGTGGCACCACGGTGCTGGTATCCAGCCATAACCTGCGGGAGCTGGAGGATGTCTGCGACCATGTGGGCATCATGAATCAGGGTAAGGTGCTGCTGGAGCGGAGCCTGTCGGAGCTGCAGGATACCACGGTGAAGCTGCAGGTGGTGTACCCCGGCGAGGAGCCCCGCCTGCCGGCGGAGCTGCATATCCTGCACCACTCCGCCGTGGGCCGGATGCATACCTACATCCTCCGGGGCGACCGGGAGAGTATCCTGAACCGGATGCAGATCACCGCTCCCCTGCTGCTGGAGGCCATTCCACTGACGCTGGAGGAGATCTTTATCTATGAGCTGGGAGGTGCTGACTATGCGGTCCGTGACATCGTTCTTTAATCCGGCACTGGCCCGCAGCGATCTGCGCCGCCACTGGCCCATTCTGTTTCTGTATACCGCCATCTGGCTGGTGGCGCTGCCGGTGCAGCTGTATCTGCGGCACATAGCCGAGGGCGCAAGCTACGGGACCCGGACGGTTTCGGAGGTGTGCCAGGGTACCTACAGCATGGGTGTCATCATGGCCTTTTTGTTCGGCGGTGTGCTGGCCATGGCCCTGTATTCCTACCTGATGAACGGCCGGTCCGTGGGATTGATACACAGCCTGCCCCTGAAGCGGCAGACCCTGTTTTTCACCCAGCTGCTGACGGGCTTTGCCATGCTCACCGCCGGGAATCTGCTGGTGGTACTGGTGAGCCTGCTGGTGTGCGGCGAGCCGGGTCCGCTGCTGGTATGGCTGGCGGTAGTGACGCTGGCGGAGATCTTCTTTCTGGCTCTTGGCACGCTGTGCGCCATGCTCACCGGCTGGCTGCTGGCGGTGCCTGTGCTGTATGTGGGGATAAACTTTCTGGTGATGGTAGTCATGCAGCTGATCCACTGGCTGGCTGAGCTGTTCATCTTCGGCTATCAGGGGGATGGCTTCGGCAGCTTCACCCTGTGGTGTACTCCGGTGGTGCAGCTGGTCCGCCGGCTGACGGATCCTCAGGGCGTCGTCGCTGAGTATGTGGGCTATCCCGTCGTCAGCGCTGATGTGAGCCCGCTGGAAAACGGCGGCTGGCAGGCACTGGGGATCTATGCCGCCGTTGCGGTGGCGATCATTGCGCTGGCCTGCCTGCTGTGTATCCGGCGGCGCAGCGAGCTCTCCGGCGATGTGGCGGCCTTCCCGTGGATGCGGCCGGTGCTGCGCTACGGCGTGGGCTGCATAGGCGGTCTGGCGCTGGGCATGATCCTGTATAGCGTGACTTTCGGTCTGGCCCGTTCCAATGATATCCGGGCCTACCTGCCGGGAATGCTGCTGTGCGTGGTGCTGATGACGCTGGTGTGCAGCTTCGGAATGTCCATGCTGCTGGGGAAATCCCTGAAAATTTTCCGCCGCACCTGGAAGGGTACGGTGCTGCTGGCGGCGCTGCTGGCAGCGGTGTGCGTGTGCGTGCGGATGGATGTGGCCGGTGTGGAGCGCCGGGTGCCAAAGACCGACGAGATCGAGAGTGTCACCGCTCAGTGCAGAAACATTCAGCCCTTTACGGCCACCTCCGGGGATACCGAGACCATCGAGGCCATCCGGGCCATCCACCGGGCCATACTGGAGCAGGTGGAGGACGGCGATGTCGATCTGGACGGCACGCTTATAGAGGACGGCCAGTACATCTGGATCCGCCTGAAGTATACCCTCACCGACGGTTCCACGCTGGAGCGGGGCTATAACGTGCCGGTGCGGCGGGCTTCCGCCCTCTACACGGCCATCAACCAGATGATGTCCACGCCGCTGGCGCGGCAGGAGCTGGCGATCTCCGGCACGGCGGATGCGGATTCCGCTCCGCTGGGCGGCAGCATCTACTACGTGGATACCGGCGACGTCCGGAACCTCACGGCGGTGGAGGCCCAGATGCTGTATCAGGCGGCTCAGCAGGACGTGGCCGAGGGCCGGGTGATCAGCGACATCCTGTCGGATACCGGCTACAGCCCCCTGCAGGTGGACATCACCGGCAACGACTGGGATTGTGTGCTGAATCTGGACAATTTCACCGACGATGCCCACACGCTGGAGCTGGTGAACCGCTTCCTGAGCGGCGGCGACGGAGAGAGCGGCGAATAAGCCTTTGGGTCGTGAACGCACCCCTGTCGGCAGCGGCAGGGGTGCGTTTTTCGGAGCCACATTAAAACACCTTATGTTGATTATTAGAAAATTGCATTTTACTTATTGTGTTTTAGGCGTATAATAAAAATGTTGTGCAATGGTACGACCGAACAAATCCAATACAAAGGAGTTTTTCATATGAGCAGAACACTGGGTACGGTGGCACGGGGCGTTCGCACCCCCATTTTCCGTGAGGGTGACAATGTGGTGGAGGGCGTGGTCTCCTCCGTCCTGACGGCACTGAAGGAGAACGGCATCCAGCCCCATGACAAGGATGTGGCGGCTGTCACCGAGTCCGTGGTGGCCCGCTGCCAGGGCAACTATGCCACGGTGGAGCAAATCGCCGCCGACGTGAAGGCCAAGACCGGCGGCAAGACGGTGGGCGTCACCTTCCCCATTCTCAGCCGCAACCGCTTCTCCCTGCTGCTCAGCGGCATCGCCGCCGGTGTGGAGAAGGTGGTGCTGATGCTCAGCTATCCCTCCGACGAGGTGGGCAACCATCTGGTGTCTCTGGATCAGCTGGACGAGGCGGGCATCGACCCGTGGCACGACGTGCTGGATCTGGAGCAGTTCCGGGCCGCCTTCGGCAAGGTGATCCATCCCTTCACCGGTGTGGATTATGTGGATTTCTATAAGGGCATCATCGAGGATGCCGGGGCTCAGGCGGAGATCGTATTCGCCAACCGGGTGCAGACGGTGCTGGACTATACCGATACCGTCATCTGCTGCGATATCCACACCCGCCAGCGCAGCAAGCGTCTGCTGAAGAAGGCCGGCGCCCGTGTGGTGCTGGGTCTGGACGATCTGCTGACCGCTCCCGTCAACGGCAGCGGCTATAATCCGCAGTACGGCCTGCTGGGCAGCAATAAGGCCGACGACACCCGTGTCAAGCTCTTCCCCCGTGACGCCGACGTGGTGGCCGAGGCCATCGGCCAGCGGCTCAGCGAGGCCACCGGCAAGCGCATCGAGGCCATGGTCTACGGCGACGGCGCCTTCAAGGATCCCGTGGGCAAGATCTGGGAGCTGGCGGATCCCGTGGTCTCCCCCGGCTATACCGCCGGTCTGGAGGGTACACCCAATGAGCTGAAGCTGAAGTATCTGGCGGACCACGATTTCGGTGATCTGTCCGGCGAGGCGCTGCAGCAGGCGGTGGCACAGAAGATCCGGGAAAAGGACGCCTCCGTCAGTCTGGTGGGCAACATGGTGTCCGAGGGGACGACCCCCCGGCACCTGACGGATCTTATCGGCTCCCTGTGCGACCTGACCAGCGGCTCCGGCGACAAGGGTACCCCTGTCATCTATATTCAGGGCTACTTCGATAACTATACCAACGAATAAGCGCAGGATATCAAAGCAGGCCACGGAAGAAGCTCTTCCGTGGCCTGCTTTTTTCAACAGCTTCATGTTGCTGTTTCCGGCGGCCCACTTTTCCAGCTGCTGAGAAAAGCGGGCCGTCGGGGACACGTTCCTTATGCAATAGGGCCTATTGGCAGAAAATCACCCGCCGGAGGGAAAAACCCAAACACACCTGCCCCCACCGAACAAAAGGGAGCGCTGCGGCATTGCCGCAGCGCTCCCTTTATTTGATTCTGCGAACCGAGATTACTTGTCGTACATCTCAATGAGCTTCAACAGATGCTCATAGCGGTTCTTGGCCTCGTCCTCGTTGCGCTGGAAGAGCACACCGGCACGATCCGGGAACTCGCGGGTCAGGCGGGAGTAGCGAGCCTCGTTCATCAGGAACTCCTGATAGCCGCCGGCGGGCGCCTTGGAATCCATGGAGAAGCGCTGGCCTACCGGAGCAGCAGGATTGAAGCGGAACAGGTTCCAATAGCCGCAGTCCACGGCACGCTTCATTTCCTTCTGGCAGTTCATCATGCCGCCCTTGATGCTGTGCATCTCGCAGGGGCTGTAGCCGATGATCAGGGACGGGCCGTGATAGGCCTCGGCCTCGGTGATGGCCTTGATGGTCTGAGCGGGATTGGCGCCCATAGCCACCTGAGCCACGTACACGTAGCCGTACTGCATGGCGATCTCGGCAAGGCTCTTCTTCTTGACCTCCTTACCGGCAGCGGCGAACTGAGCCACCTGACCGATGTTGGAGGCCTTGGAAGCCTGTCCGCCGGTGTTGGAGTACACCTCGGTATCGAACACGAAAATGTTCACATCCTGCTTGGAGGCGATGACGTGATCCAGACCACCGTAGCCGATGTCGTAGGCCCAGCCGTCGCCGCCGAAGATCCACATGGACTTCTTGGCCAGATACTCCTTCTTGCTCAGCAGGTCAGCGGCGATGGTGCAGGCCTCGCAGTCGCAGAACAGAGCGCCCTTAGCCTTCAGTTCGGCAGCGTGCTCAGCGAACTGAGGCACAGCGGCCAGCTCCTCTACGGTGCAGATGCTGTCCTCCAGAGCCTTGACGAAGGCACGGGCAGCCTCGGCATTGGCCTCGCCGTCCTCCATGGTGTCCAGCCATGCCTGAGCGGCGGCCTTCAGTTCGGGACGAGCCCACTCCACGGCGATCAGCTGGCGGGTCTCCTCGGCCAGATCCTGACGGATCTTGTTCTGGCCGATATACATACCCAGACCGTGCTCGGCGTTATCCTCAAACAGGGAGTTGCACCATGCGGGGCCGTGGCCTTCCTTGTTGGCGCAGTAGGGAGAGGTAGCCGCAGGACCGCCCCAGATGGAGGAGCAGCCGGTGGCGTTAGAGATATACATATGGTCACCGAACAGCTGGGTGACGAGACGGGCATAGCTGGTCTCGGCGCAGCCGGCACAGGAGCCGGAGAACTCCAGCATGGGCTGCTTGAACTGGCTGCCCTTGACGGTGTTGTCCTGCATATCCTTCTTCTCAGACACCTCGGCCACGCAGTAGTTGAACACATCCTGCTGCGCAAGCTCACCCTCCTGAGGAACCATAGACAGGGCGTTCACCGGGCAGACGCCGATGCAGACGCCGCAGCCCATGCAGTCCAGAGGACTGATGGCCATGGTGAACTGATAGGTGCCCTTGCCCTTGCCGGCCTTCACGTCCACGACCTTGGCGGCCTCCGGGGCGTTCTTGGCCTCCTCGGCGGTCAGAGCGAAGGGACGGATGGTGGCGTGGGGGCAGACGTAGGCGCACTGGTTGCACTGGATGCACTTGTTGGCGTCCCAGGTGGGGACGGACACGGCCACACCACGCTTCTCGTAAGCGGAGGCGCCCAGCTCGAACTGACCGTCCACGTGCTCGGCGAAGGCAGAGACGGGCAGGCTGTCGCCGTCCATCTTGCCCACAGGCTCCAGGATCTCCTTGACCATCTTCACCAGCTCCGGCTTACCCTTCAGCTCGCGGGTATCCGGCTCGTCCACGGCGTCGGCCCACTCGGCGGGCACGTCGATCTTCTTATAGGCGGTGGCGCCCAGGTCGATGGCCTTGTAGTTCATATCCACCACATCCTGACCCTTCTTCAGGTAGGAGGCCTTGGCCTTCTCCTTCATGAAGCGGATGGCATCCTCCTCCGGCAGCACCTTGGCCAGAGAGAAGAAAGCGGACTGCAGGATGGTGTTGTTGCGCTTGCCCATACCGATCTCGATGGCCAGATCAATGGCGTTGATGGTATACAGCTGGATGTTATTGCGGGCGATGTAGCGCTTGGCGTCGGCCTTCAGGTGGTGGTTCAGCTCCTCGAAATCCCACTGGCAGTTGATCATGAACACGCCGCCGGGCTTGACGTCGTTGACCATCTTATAGCCCTTGGTGATGTAGGAGGGGTTGTGGCAGGCCACAAAGTCGGCCTTATTGATATAGTACGGAGAGCGGATGGGGTGATCGCCGAAGCGCAGATGGCTGATGGTCACGCCGCCGGTCTTCTTGGAGTCATACTGGAAGTAGGCCTGCACGTACTTGTCGGTGTGGTCGCCGATGATCTTGATGGAGTTCTTGTTGGCGCCCACGGTACCGTCGCCGCCCAGACCCCAGAACTTGCACTCGATGGTGCCGGGGGCGGCGGTGTTGGGACAGTTCTTATCCTCCGGCAGGGACAGGTTCGTCACGTCGTCCACGATGCCGATGGTGAACTGGCGCTTCATCTCGTCACGCTTCAGCTCCTCATACACGGCGAACACGGAGGCGGGAGGCGTATCCTTGCTGCCCAGACCGTAGCGGCCGCCGATGACCTGCACGTCGTTCTTGCCGGCGTTGGCCAGAGCGGTGACTACATCCTGATACAGGGGCTCGCCCATAGCGCCGGGCTCCTTGGTGCGGTCCAGAACGGCCACACGCTTGGCGGTGGCGGGAATAGCGGCCACCAGCTTTTCCGGGGCGAAGGGACGGAACAGACGGACCTTCACCAGACCCACCTTCTCGCCGTGGGCGTTCAGATAGTCAATGACCTCCTCCGCCACGTCGCAGATGGAGCCCATGGCCACGATGACCCGGTCGGCGTCGGGTGCGCCGTAGTAGTTGAACAGCTGGTAGTCGGTACCCAGCTTGGCATTGATCTTGTCCATGTACTTCTCCACCACGGTGGGCAGAGCGGCATAGTACTTGTTGCAGGCCTCACGGTGCTGGAAGTAAATATCCCCGTTCTCGTGGCTGCCCCGCATATGGGGATGCTCCGGGTTCAGGGCGTGAGCACGGAACTCCTTCACGGCGTCCATGTCGCACATATCCTTCAGATCCTCGTAATCCCACACGGCGATCTTCTGGATCTCGTGGCTGGTGCGGAAGCCGTCGAAGAAGTTGATGAAGGGGACCTTGCCCTCCAGAGCGGCCAGATGAGCCACGGGAGACAGATCCATGACCTCCTGCACGTTGCCCTCGCACAGCATGGCAAAGCCGGTCTGGCGGCAGGCCATGACGTCGGAGTGGTCACCGAAGATGTTCAGCGCCTGGGTGGACACAGTACGGGCGGAGACGTGGAACACGGCGGGCAGCTGCTCGGCTGCGATCTTGTACATATTGGGGATCATCAGCAGCAGACCCTGAGAGGCGGTGTAGGTGGTGGTCAGCGCACCTGCGCCCAGAGAGCCGTGAACTGCACCGGCGGCGCCGGCTTCAGACTGCATCTCCACCACCTTGACCTTCGTGCCGAAGATGTTCTTCAGGCCGTTGGCGGACCACTGGTCCACGAAGTCGGCCATGGGGGACGACGGGGTGATGGGGTAGATGGCTGCAACCTCAGAGAACGCATAGGAAACGTGCGCCGCTGCGTTGTTACCATCCATGGATTTCATTTTTCTTTCCATAAATGAACCTCCTTTTTTTGTCAACGTGTTACCGTTTTTTAAGAGAGACCAAACATACCATACAGGATGATTGTAGCACAGTCTTTCCGGGATGTAAATGTGAAAAATGAAAAATTTCCTCGAAATAACACTTTTTTTTCATGGTGCATGAAAATTATCACGGTGGTTCAGACATTTTTCCGGAAATCTTGCCGCCGGAGAGCGATAAAGGGTTTCCTGCCGGAGAAAACTGTGATAAAATAAAGAGAAAACTGCGGAACTTCCGGGAAAGGGTGACGGAGCAATGGTGGTGTCGGTGCGCTCGCTGGGCCTGTCGGGCATCAGCGGATATGAGGTGACGGTGGAGTGCTTCCTGTCGGGAGGGCTCCCGGCCTTCGACGTGGTGGGCCTGCCGGATACCGCCGTGCGGGAAGCTCGTGAGCGGGTCCGGGCGGCGGTCAAGACCTGCGGCGCCCGGTTCCCCGTCAGCCGCATCACGGTGAATCTGGCTCCGGCGAACCAGCGGAAGGAGGGGACGGTCTACGATCTGCCCATCCTGCTGGGGCTGCTGACGGCCTCGGAGGAGCTGCCGCCCCTGCCGGAGGACGCCGCCTTTCTGGGGGAGCTGAGCCTCACCGGTGCCCTGCGCCCGGTGGCGGGGGTGCTGCCCATGGCCCTGTGCGCCGCCCGGTGCGGCATCCGCAAGCTCTATGTCCCGGCCCGGAACGCCGCCGAGGCCACGCTGGCCGACGGTGTCACCGTGTATCCGGTGGAAAATGTCGCCCAGCTGCTGGCGCATCTCCGGGGCGAGACGCCCATCCCGCCGGCGGAGCGGTGGCAGCCCACCGGCGAGACGCTGCCCATGCCGGACTTTTCCGAGGTCATGGGACAGGAGAACGTGAAGCGTGCGCTGGAGATCGCCGCCGCCGGCGGACACAATGTGCTGCTGGTGGGCTCCCCCGGCTCCGGCAAGTCCATGCTGGCCCGGCGGCTGCCCTCCATTCTGCCGGATATGACCCGGCAGGAGTCCCTCCAGACCACGGAGATCTACTCCGTGGCGGGGCTGACGGAGCCCAGCCACCCGCTGGTGACCCATCGTCCCTTCCGCAGCCCCCATCATACCGCCTCCCCGGTGTCCCTGTCCGGCGGCGGCACGGTACCCCGGCCGGGGGAGATCTCTCTGGCCCACAACGGTATCCTGTTTCTGGACGAGCTGCCGGAGTTTGACAAGGCGGCGCTGGAGACCCTGCGCCAGCCCCTGGAGGACGGCGTGGTCACCATCACCCGTGCCTCCGGCTCCCTGACCCTGCCCAGCCGGTTCATGCTGGTGTGCGCCATGAATCCCTGCCGGTGCGGCTGGTTCGGCCATCCATCCGGCCGCTGCACCTGCACGGACAGTCAGGTGCAAAGCTACCTGCGCCGCATCTCCGGCCCCCTGCTGGACCGCATCGATATGCACGTGGAGGTGCCGTCGGTGGAGTACGAGGCCATGCGCCGCAAGGAGCAGCCGGAAACCTCTCAGCAGGTCCGCAGCCGGGTCAACGCCGCCCGACAGGTGCAGCAGCGGCGCTACGAGGGCACCGGTGTCACCTGCAACGCCTATATGACCCCCGCCATGATCGGGCAGTACTGCCGGCTGGACGCCGCCGGGGAGAAGCTGATGCAGGGGGCCTTCGACCGGCTGGGCCTGACAGGCCGCAGCCACGACCGCATCCTCCGCATGGCCCGCACCATCGCCGATCTGGAGGGCGAGGAGCAGATCCTCCCGACCCATCTGGCGGAGGCCATCCAGTACCGCAGCAGCGCCATGCTGAAGTGATACCGCTTACCTGTTATGGATAACCTGAAGATATAAGGAGAAACACCTATGAATGAGATCATTCTGTGCAAGCTGGGCGAGGTGGTCCTGAAGGGCCTGAATCGCCGCAGCTTTGAGATGAAGCTTATGAGCAACATCCGCCGCCGTACCGCCCGCTTCGGCAAGTTCCGCATCTACTCCAAGCAGAGTACCATCTATGTGGAGCCGGCGGAGGAGACCTGCGATCTGTCCGGGGCCTATGCCGCCTGCAAGCAGGTGTTCGGCATCATCGCCATTGCACGGGCCGTTCCCTGCCCCAAGGAGAAGGAGGCCATTCTGGCCACCGCCAAGACGTATCTGGGGGAGGCCCTGACGGCGGCCCGCAGCTTCAAGGTGGAGAGCAAGCGTGCCGACAAGTCCTTCCCCATGAGCTCTATTCAGCTGAGCCAGTGGGTGGGCGGCGAGCTTCACGAGGCCTATCCCCACCTGAAGGTGGATGTACACCATCCGGAGTTGACGGTGTATGTGGAGGTGCGGGAGGATGCCGCCTACGTCCACGCCCCCGCCGAGCCCGCTGCCGGCGGCCTGCCCATCGGCATGGGCGGCCGGGCGGTGAGCCTGCTCTCCGGCGGCATCGACTCCCCGGTGGCCAGCTACATGATGGCCAAGCGTGGCGTTCAGCTGGAGATGATCCATTTCGCCTCCCCTCCCTATACCAGCGAGAAGGCACGGGAAAAGGTGCTGCAGCTGGCCCGTGAGCTGGTGCCGTGGTGCGGCCGCCTGACGGTCCATGTGGTACCCTTTGCGGAGATCCAGGAGGAGATCCGCCGCAGCTGCCCGGAGGATCACTTCACCCTCATTATGCGCCGGTTCATGATGCGTCTGGCGGACGCTCTGGCCCACGAGCTGGGCTGCGGCGCACTGGTCACCGGCGAGTGTCTGGGGCAGGTGGCCAGCCAGACCATGGGGGCGCTGGCCGTCAGTGAGGATGCCGCCACGCTGCCGGTGCTGCGTCCCCTCATCGGCATGGATAAGGAGGAGATCGTCCGCATCGCCCGCCATATCGGCACCTTCGATACCTCCATTCTGCCCTATGAGGACTGCTGCACGGTGTTCACCCCCCGCCACCCCAAGACGAAGCCCCATGTGGAGGAGGTCCGGGAGATGGAGCAGGCGCTGGACGTGGCGGGTCTGGTCCGGCGGGCCATGGAGAACCGGGACATCGTGAAGATCAAGTGAGAGAAGGCGGTTTTTGCTGACCGTTTTGGCTTGTTGCCCCCCGACGGCCCACTTTTCCAGCTGTTGGCAGAAAGTGACCCGCCGGAGGCACAAAAAAGAACCTGATGACAAAGATCCCATCAGGCAAATCATCAAAGGAAGTGATCCTATGACCTATCACGCAGAGATCATCGCCGTGGGTACCGAGCTGCTGCTGGGCAACATCGCCAACACGGATGCGCAGGAGCTGTCGCAGGCGCTGGCCTCCGTGGGCGTGGATGTGCTGTACCACACCGTGGTGGGCGACAACCCCCAACGGCTGGAGGAAGCGGTAGCCATCGCCCAGAAGCGGGCGGACCTGCTGATCTTCACCGGTGGCCTTGGCCCCACCTATGACGATCTCACCAAGGAGACGGTCTGCCGGGTACTGGATGTCCCTCTGACCTTCCACCCGGAGGCGGCGGCAGACATCCGCCGCAACTTCGACACCATCTTCCACCGGGAGATGCCGCCCGGCACCCTGCGTCAGGCGGAGCTGCCGGAGGGCTGTGAGGTGTTCTGCAACCGGGTCGGCACCGCACCGGGCTGCGTGTTCCGCGCCGGTGATGTGACGGCGGTGCTGCTGCCCGGCGTACCGTCGGAGTGCCGCTACCTGACGGAGATGGCGCTGCTGCCGTGGCTGCGCCGCCAGAGCAGCGGGACCATCCTCTCCCACGACCTGCGGATCTTCGGCCTGTCGGAGCCCCAGGTGCAGGAGCTGCTGGGGGATCTGATGGATCAGGCGGTGAACCCGTCGCTGTCCCCCTATGCCAAGACCGGCGAGGTGATGCTGCGGCTCACCGCCAAGGGCGACAGCCCCGCCGCCTGCGAGGAGCGCATGGCGCCGCTGCTGGAGCAGATGCGTGGACGGCTGGGTGCCTACCTCTATGGCATCGACGTCTCCGGCTTGGAGGAGACGGTGCTGCACCTGCTGCACCGGCACGGCAAGACCTTCTCGGCGGCAGAGAGCTGCACCGGCGGCCTCATCGCAAAACGCATCACCGATCTGCCGGGAGCCTCTTGCGTGTTCCGGGGAGGTGTGGTATCCTATACCAATGAGGTGAAGGCCTCTGTGCTGGGCGTACCGCAGGAGACGCTGGACCGCTATGGCGCCGTGTCCGAGCCGGTGGCAAGAGCCATGGCGGAGGGCGTGCGGCGCATCACCGGCAGCGACCTGTCCGTGGCCACCACGGGGCTGGCCGGCCCCGACGGCGACGACCGGGGAAACCCTGTGGGCACGGTGTTCGTGGCCCTGAGCACCCCGGAGCGCACGGTGGTGCGGCACATGAACTGCGGCAGCGGCCGGGAGCGGGTGCGGATGCTGGCATCCCACTGTGCCTTTGACCTGCTCCGCAGAGAGCTGGAACATTTACCGATCGAAGGAGAATGAACATGGCGAAGAAAGAACCCTATGATATGACCAACAACTACGCCCGTATGGAGCGGGACAAGCGCAAGGCCATCGGCAACCCCAACAAGAACATCCATCACAAGAAGAACGGCTCCAACTACCAGAAGGACACCGGCTCCATGGTCCGCAGCACCTCCACCCGGCAGGAGCCGGAGAAGATGTCCACCACCATGAAGGTGCTCATCGGCGTGGTGTTCGGGGCGCTGGTGGCGGCGCTGGTGCTGCGCAGCACCGTGTGGAAGGATAACGTGGTGGCCGGTGCATGGATGATGGTGCTGGTGGGGGCCGTGTGCGGCCTCATGTACTACGTCCGCAAGCGCTATCCCGGCAAGCGCAAGGTGGGCGGCACCATGGATACCGTGATCTCCGCCCTGCTGATCCTGTTCTGCGTGGTGTATGTGGGCATGGGCGCCATGGCGCTGGTGGCCATGAATAAGTAAACTTTTCCCGTTGACAAACCCCACAAAAGTGGGTATAGTAAAGGGAGAATATGCATATCTGCGAGGATGGGGACAGTAGCCCGTCCCTCCGATGCCAAGAGAGCCGCCGTATGGTGCAAGGCGGACACGGAGGACAGCGGTGAAGATCACCCCGGAGCATCCGGCTGAACCGGCAGTAAGCCCGGACGGCAGAGGGCCGTTATCTTCCCTTTCCCCCACGGCTCGTGGGGCAGAGCGGCCGCACCCGGTGCGGCAACAAGAGTGGTACCGCAGAGGTTTCTTAGTGGCCTTTGTCTCTTACGGAGACAAGGGCCATTTTTTTGTTTTCGAATATATTTTCATACACGGAGGTAACACATGGAGTACAAAAAGACGCTGAACATGACCAAGAGCGGCTTTCCCATGCGGGCGGGTCTGCCCAAGCGGGAGCCGGAGATGCTCAAGCACTGGGAGGAGCTGGACCTGTATCATGAGCTGCTGAAGAAGAACGAGGGCAAGCCCCGCTTCGCCCTGCACGACGGCCCTCCCTTCTCCAACGGCGCCCTGCACATGGGTCACGCCCTGAACAAGTCCATCAAGGACTTCATTACCCGCAGCTACGCCATGCGGGGCTACTACACCCCCTATATCCCCGGCTGGGACAACCACGGTATGCCCATCGAGAGCGCCATCATCAAGCAGAACAAGCTCAACCGCAAGGCCATGGGCGTGGCGGAGTTCCGCTCTGCCTGCCATGAGTTTGCCGACCACTATATCGATGTCCAGCGGCAGGGCTTCAAGCGCATGGGCGTGGTGGGTGATTGGGACCACCCCTATAAGACCATGGACCCCGCCTTCGAGGCGCAGGAGGTCCGTGTGTTCGGCAAGATGTATGAGAAGGGCTACATCTACAAGGGCCTCAAGCCCGTGTACTGGTGCCCCCACGACGAGACGGCGCTGGCCGAGGCGGAGATCGAGTATCAGGACGACCCCTGCACCACGGTGTATGTGAAGTTCCCCATGTACGACGATCTGGGCAAGCTCTCCCATCTGGATAAGAGCAAGCTGAACTTCGTCATCTGGACCACGACCATCTGGACCCTGCCCGGCAACCTGGCCATCGCCCTGCACCCGCAGGAGGAGTACGCCGTGGTCCGTGCCGACGGCGGTGAGATGTATATCATGGCCCGGCCGCTGGTGGAAAAGGTCATGAAGATCGGCGGCGTGGAGCACTATGAGATCGTGGAGACCCACCCCGGCGCCTTCTTCGAGAATATGCTGGCCAGCCACCCCTTCCTGCCTAAGACCAGCCGTCTGGTGCTGGCGGATTACGTCACCATGGACTCCGGTACCGGCTGCGTCCACACCGCCCCCGGCTTCGGTGCCGACGACTATCAGACCTGTCTGCGCTACGGCATGGATATGGTGGTGCCGGTGGACGATCAGGGCCGCCACACCGACTATGCCGGCAAGTACGCCGGGATGAAGACCGAGGAGTCTAACCCCGTCATTCTGGCGGATATGAAGGAGAGCGGCGCTCTCTTTGCCAGCGAGGAGATCGTCCACAGCTATCCCCACTGCTGGCGTTGCAAGAAGCCCATCATCTTCCGGGCCACTCCCCAGTGGTTCTGCTCCGTGGAGTCCTTCAAGGACGAGGCCTGCGCCGCCTGTGAGGACGTGCGTTGGGTGCCCACCTGGGGCAAGGACCGGATGCGCTCCATGATCCTGGAGCGCACCGACTGGTGCATCAGCCGCCAGCGCCGCTGGGGTCTGCCCATTCCCGTGTTCTACTGCAAGGACTGCGGCAAGCCCATCTGCACGCCGGAGACCATCGACGCCGTCTCCCGCCTGTTCGAGGAGAAGGGCTCCAACGCATGGTTCGAGATGACGGCGGAGGAGATCCTGCCGGAGGGCTTCACCTGCCCCCACTGCGGCAAGTCCGCCGGCTTTGAACAGGAGAGCGACACGCTGGACGGCTGGTTCGACTCCGGCTCCACCCACTTCGCCTCTATGGAGCGCACGCAGGGCTTCTGGCCCGCCACCATGTATCTGGAGGGCCTTGACCAGTACCGCGGCTGGTTCCAGTCCTCCCTGCTGACCGCCGTGGGCGCTTTGGGCCGCGGCGCACCCTTCAAGGAGTGCGTCACCCACGGTTGGACCGTGGACGGTCAGGGCCGTGCCATGCATAAGTCTCTGGGCAATGGCGTGGACCCGGCGGAGGTGTTCAACAAGTACGGTGCCGATCTGCTGCGTCTGTGGGCCGGCTCCTCCGACTACCATGTGGATGTCCGCTGCTCCGACGAGATCTTCAAGCAGCTGTCTCAGAACTATCTGAAGTTCCGCAACACTGCCAAGTTCTGCCTGGATAACCTGACGGACTTCGACCCTGACACGCTGGTGGCCCCGGAAGATATGCTGGCGCTGGATCGGTGGGCCATGACCCGTCTCAACGCCCTCATCGCCAAGGCGTTCACCGCCTACGACAACTACGAGTTCCATGTGGTGTCCCACGCCGTCAACGACTTCTGCGTGGTGGAGCTCAGCTCCTTCTATTTCGACATCATCAAGGATCGCCTGTACTGCGACGGGGCCGAGAGCCTCAGCCGCCGCAGCGCCCAGACGGCCCTGTACCTGATCCTGGACGCCATGACCCGGATGTTCGCCCCCATTCTGGCCTTCACCTGCGACGAGATCTGGCTGGCCATGCCCCACCGCACCGGCGACGACGAGCGCAACGTGCTCCTCAACGAGATGGTGCAGCCCTACACCCAGTACGCTCTCTCCCCGGAGGAGATGGCCCGCTGGGACCGCATCGCCGCCGTCCGTGCCGCCGTCAACGGCGCACTGGAGCAGGCCCGTGCCGACAAGACCATCGGCAAGAGTCTGGAGGCCGAGGTGGACCTCACCGTTCCCGCCGAGGATGCCTTCCTGGGCCAGATGGAGGAGGGTGCTCTGGCGGACCTGCTGATCGTGTCTCAGGTCCGTGTGGAGACCGGCGACAGCCTGTCCGTCACCGTCCGGCCCGCCTCCGGCACCAAGTGCCAGCGCTGCTGGAAGGTGCTCACCAGCGTGGGTACCGTGGCCGGTCACGAGGATCTCTGCCCCCGCTGCGCCGCCGTGGTGAAGAGTCTCCCCGTGGTGGAGTGATCCGGAAGAGAACGCCGCCTGTGGAAAAATAACCGAAAATCAGGGAGAGCCGGAGCATATGCTCCGGCCCTCCCTGAATCTGTCAAAAGAGCGGGACACTTTCGCCAACGGGGCGGAAGGGTGTGTGCGGGAAACCCGGGAAGGGTGTCCTGCACGAGGATGATCCCCATTTTTCAGAGCTTTTCATCGGCGTCCGGGCGATCAGAATGACCGCCAGAATAGCGCCCACAAATGCCGCTGCTCCTATGGCTGCCAACACCTTTTTGCTGAGTTTCTTCTTCGCCGCCTTGCAGATCAGTGCGGCGCAAGCTATGCAGACAGCCGCAGCCGCAAGCGCAATGCCCAGCGTTTCCCACAACCAAGATAATTCAGATAGGATCCTCATACGATTATCCCCTAACTAACTGTTTTGATATTTCTCAATGATTCACCTTGGAAAACGGGCAGCGCTTTCCGATGCACTGGTTGTTTTGCGCGGAGTAGTGGCATACGATCTCCGGCTTTTCCATCTCAACGCCGAAATGCTCCCTTACAAAGTCAATGGCAGCAAGGAGGGAGAGGAAGGAATCCCGCTTGTAGCAGCGTGGACCTCCGATCTCACTGATCGCTTGAAGCGATTTTGCCGTCATTTTGTGGGACAGTGCAAACGGCTCATTGGTCAGCGGCGTAGACTGCGAAATGATGGACACAAACATCCCTGTGCTGATTCCCGCACCGCAAGCACCCCAAAAGCCGCAAGCGCCGCCGGGAACGCTCCGTCCTCGATTCATCATCTCCGTCAATGCGCTGCGAAGATCAATGTCTCCGCCTGCGTTGTGGTATGCAGTCAGCAATGCCGCTCCTACCATCACATGATGCTCCGGACCGTGCATATGACAGGTGGGCAGCGCCATCATCTGTTCAATGATGGCGATAGGATCTCTCGATGCGCTTGTCATGCACAACGCAATGATGCGATCAAGCCCTCGGGTATGGCATTCGTTGCATACATAGTGTCCGTTCACGCAGCGCGTCTTGCTGTTTTCTTTCTTATGGCAAATCTCACATTCCATCAGAATATCGGCTTCGAGATAGGTAAGCGGGGCTTTGCAGATCAAGCATTCTTCATTCATAATTTCCTCCGCACGATCCCGATTTTTCTCTTCGACAAACTGGAATTGTCCAAGCTTTTCAAAGCAGCTCATTGAATCTCCATGGTCGTACAATGAAAGCAGTTCAAAAATATGACCAACGCACATTTTTCTCGGCATCCGTGGTACACCCTTGGTGTAAATTGGTGTACGGATTGGTGTACGAGAGGCTTTTTTAGCCCGATCAGGGGGCGATCAATAGAGCTTTGCGCCTGCCGGAATGTGAGGATCAACCATCAGCAAATGCAGCTTTTCCTCACCGTTTTCGTGATGCACGGCTGAGATCAGCATACCGCAGGAGTCGATACCCATCATCGCTCTCGGAGGCAGATTGGTGATTGCGATGCAGGTCTTGCCCACCAACTCCTCCGGCTCGTAATAGTCGTGAATACCGCTCAAAATGACCCGATCTACGCCAGTTCCATCGTCCAAAACGAACTTTAAGAGCTTCTTGGACTTCTTCACGGCTTCGCATTCCTTGACCTTCACGGCACGGAAATCGCTCTTGGAGAAGGTGTCAAAATCCACCT
>PPYF01102352.1_pt1 | contig 133959 bp, 120 predicted proteins | sample 1559871 | NCBI WGS metagenome assembly PPYF01 (sample SAMN08240021, study PRJNA423297) | Human gut metagenome, whole genome shotgun sequencing project.
ACGGCAGTACAGAGGTGGTGAAAAGCTGAACCTGAAGGAGCTGAACCAATACCGCATGTGGATACTGGAGCCTCTGCGGCCTCTGCGGGAGGCATTTAAGGCAGAGGGAGCCACCATTGCCTCTGTGACGGCAGCTCTTCGCCAGTTCCTGGAGCACATGGAGCTGAGGGAAAAGCTGGAGGAGTACAGGGATTTCTTTCTGGAGCGAAAAGAGCCGGGGGATGAGAACCTGGCCAGGGAATATGGCCAGGTCTATGACCGCGTACTGGAACTGTTTGAGCGGCTGGAAGGACTTTTGGGCGCGGAAAAAGCGGATATGAAGAACTATATCCAGATTCTGGACGCCGGCTTCCAGGAAATCCAGGTGGGTGTGATTCCGGCCACGGTTGACCAGGTTATGGTGGGGGATATTACCCGAAGCCGTCTGGAAGCAGTGAAGGTACTGTTTTTCGTAGGAGTAAACGAGGGCACGGTGCCCCAGAGAAAGAACGGGGGAAGCCTTTTATCGGACCGTGACAGGGCGGCTCTCAGGAAAATGGATATAGAGCTGGCTCCCACGGTAAAAGAGGATGGCTGCATCCAGAAATTTTATCTGTATCTTATGATGTCAAAGCCCTCCCGACAGCTGGTGCTCACCTATGCCGGACTTACGCCGGACGGCAAGAGCCAGAGACCCTCCAACCTCATGGGAGAAGTGGGAAAGCTGTTTCCCGGAATGAAAACCCTGGACGAGCATTCCGTGGAATGGCCGGTGCGGACCGGGAGGGATGCCAGGGAGATGCTTATACAGGGGCTTCGGGGAATGCAGGAACAGGGGGAGGATGACAGGGAGCGGGAGGAAGCTGCCTTTATGCAGCTCTTCCAGCATTTTTATACATCGCAGGAGCACCGGGATAAGGTGAGGCAGCTGGTGGACGCTGCTTTTTATTCCTATGAGGAAAGGGGAATCGGACGGGCAGCTGCCAGAGCCCTTTACGGCAGGGAACTGCAGGGCAGCGTAACCCGGCTGGAGCAGTTCGCCTCCTGTGCCTACGCCCATTTCCTGCGGTATGGTCTGGAACTGATGGAGCGGCAGGAGTACGAGCTGGAGGCAGTGGACATGGGCAACCTGTTCCACCAGTCCATCGACAGATGCTTTGCCTCCATGAAGGACAGAGGGCAGGATTGGCGGGAGCTGACCGAAGAGGGGAGAAAGAGCCTTGTAAAGGAATGCGTGACCCAGGTAACGGAGGAATACGGCAACACAATCATGTCCAGCTCAGCCCGCAACGCGTATCTGGCAGGCAGGGTGGAACGGATTACGGACCGCACCATATGGGCCCTGGCAGAGCAGGTGAAAAAGGGCGACTTTGAGCCGGTGGGATTCGAGGTGTCCTTTTCAGCCATTGATAACCTGAAGGCCATGCGCATCGGCCTGTCAGAGGATGAAGAGCTGCAGCTTCGCGGACGTATTGACCGCATGGACCTGTGCAGGGATGAGGACCATGTCTATGTAAAGATTATTGACTATAAGTCAGGAACCACATCCTTTGACCTGGCTGCCCTGTTTTATGGATTGCAGCTTCAGCTGGTGGTCTATATGGATGCGGCGGTGGAGATGGAGGAGAGGAGACATCCGGACAAGGAGGTGGTTCCTGCCGGTATCTTCTACTACCACATAGGTGATCCGATAGCGGATAAGCAGGAAGGAATGGATGAAAGGGATATCGAAAAACAGATATTAAAGCAGCTCAGGATGAACGGTCTGGTAAACAGTGAACTGGATATTATCCGGCATCTGGACCGGGAGATAGAGAAGGAATCCGATGTGATACCCGTAGCGATCAAGGATGGTTATGTCCAGGAAAGCCGCTCGTCCGTGGCCAGCACCAGACGTTTTCAGGATCTGCGCCGGTTTGTGAACCGGAGGCTCAGGGAAGCCGGGCAGGATATACTGATGGGAAATGTGGACTTAAAGCCTTACAAACAGGGAAACAGGACAGCCTGCGACTATTGCCCCTACCATGCAGTGTGCGGGTTCGATACCAAGACAGCAGGCTATGGATACCGCAAGCTCAAGGGACTTAAGCCTGAGGAAATCTGGGCGGAATTGGAATCTGAAGGAGACGAGGAAACAGATGGCAGTGAATTGGACCAGTAAACAGCAAGAGGTTATAGACAGCAGAAACAGGAACCTTCTGGTGTCCGCGGCAGCGGGCAGCGGTAAGACGGCCGTGCTGGTGGAACGTATCATCCGGATGATAAGCGAAGGAGACCGTCCCCTGGATATTGACCAGCTGCTGGTAATGACGTTTACCAATGCAGCTGCGGCTGAGATGCGGGAGAGGATAGGCGCCGCAGTGGAGCAGAAGCTGAAGGAACGTCCTGAGGACGAGCATCTGTGGCTCCAGGCAGCCCTGATCCCCCAGGCACAGATTACCACCATTGACAGCTTCTGCCTGAATATCATCCGCAGCCATTATAACAGCCTGGACATAGATCCGGCCTTCCGTATCGGGGATGAGGGGGAGCTGTCCCTTCTGCGGGGGGACTGTATGGGGGAAATGCTGGAAAACTGTTACGATGAGGCGGATGAGGAGTTTGGAAGGTTCGTGGAGCATTTCGGACGGGGAAAGTCAGACAGGGGAATCGAGGATGTGATTCTCCAGGCATGGCAGTTTTCCCAGAGCCATCCATGGCCGCAGGAATGGCTTGCAGCCTGTCAGAAGGAGCTGGAGGAGGAAAGCATCGGGGAAATGGAGGAAAGCCCCTGGATGGTGTTCCTGATGGAGGATGTGGCCAGACAGATGGCAGAGCTTTCCGGGCAGCTGGGGGAAGCCCTTGATGTGTGCCTGGAGGAAAACGGCCCCCTGGCATACGAGCCCATGCTCATAAGCGACAAAAGTAAAATCGAGGCCATAGGAAGGGCCGCTTCCACAGGCAGCTTTGAAGCTCTGTATAACAGCCTGCAGAATATGAGCTTCGACCGTCTGGCATCCATCCGGAGCAAGGATATTGACGGTGATAAGAAGGCATTTGTAAGCGCATGCAGGGACCGGGTCAAGAAGGCCGTGGCAAAATGCAGGGAGCTCTACGGCCAGCAGAGTCCGCAGGAAGTAGTGGAAAGCATGAGAGGGACCAGAAGGGTCATCCGGGAGCTCTTAAGGCTTACAGGCATGTTCGACCAGGCATACAGGGATGCCAAGCGGGAGCGGAACGTGCTGGATTTTAATGATTTGGAGCATCTGGCGCTGGAGGTTCTGTATGTGCGGGAGGAAAACGGAAACGGGGAAGAAAGGGTTTCCCGCCTTCCGTCCCAGGTGGCAGACGAGCTCAGCCGGCAGTATGAGGAGATATTGGTGGACGAGTACCAGGACAGCAATTATGTCCAGGAAGCATTGATTACCAGCATTTCCAGGGAGCGGTTCGGTTATCCCAACGTATTTATGGTGGGGGATGTAAAGCAGAGCATATACAGGTTCCGTCTGGCCAGGCCGGAGCTTTTTATGGATAAATATGAAAAATATTCCAGGCAGGGCGGACCGTACCAGATGATTGAATTACAGCAGAACTTCCGGAGCAGGGAGTCTGTGCTGACCAGTGTCAATGATGTGTTTTATCAAATCATGACAAAGAATCTGGGAGGAATCACATACACGCCTGAGACGGCCCTTTATCCAGGAGCGGCATTTGAGGAAGTGAACAGGAAAACGGTTTGTGGCCCGGGACTGGAAGAGGGGGAGTCTGACACGCAGGAATCCGGCCCTGTTTCCTTCCTTGCAGGAACGCCTACGGAGCTTCTCATGGTGGATACGGGCGCGGAAGCACTGAAGCAGCTGGATGAAGACTCCCTTGATTATACGGCAAAAGAGCTGGAAGCCAGACTGATTGCCGGAAGGATACGCCAGCTGGTAAGCCAAGGCCAGGGGATTTTGGTGTGGGACAAATCCAGGGGAGCTTACCGCAGGGCCCGTTACGGCGACATGGTTATCCTGCTCAGAAGCATGACGGGATGGTCGGAGGTATTTGTAAATGTGCTGATGAATGAAGGCATCCCGGCTTTTGCCCAGACCAGGACAGGATATTTCAACACGGTTGAGGTGGAGACGGTTCTCAGCCTTCTGTCTGTTGTTGATAATCCCATGCAGGATATTCCGCTGGCAGCCGTTATGCGTTCGCCCATTGTGGGGATGGATGATGAGGAGATGGCCTGGATGATGGCCGCCTACAAGCGGAATTCCAAAAAGGGCCAGGACAGGGGGGTATACGGGGCGTGGAGGCTCTGGCTGGAGGAAGGGCCGGGGCCGGAGGAAGAACTGAGGCCGGGAAAAGGGCCGGGGCCGGAGGAAGAACCGGAGCAGGAGGAAGGACTGAGGCTGGGAGAAGGGCCGGGGCAGGAGGAAAATCCTGACAGGGAAGAAGGCTTAATCACAGTGGGATTATGCAGCATACCGGCAGGGGCAGCCCATTCCATTTCCCTTAAATCCCTTAAGCTGTCACTCCTTATGGAACGGCTGCGGGGGGAGGCAAGGCATCTGCCTATCCATGAGCTGCTGTACCGGGTATACAAGGAGAGCGGATATTACGACTATGTATCCGCCATGCCGGCCGGGGAGACGAGACGGGCCAACCTGGACATGCTGGTGGAAAAGGCAGCTGCCTATGAATCCACCAGCTACAAGGGTCTGTTTCATTTTGTAAGGTACATTGAAAAACTGAAGAAATTTGATACGGATTTCGGTGAGGCCAGCGTGGCCGGTGAGCAGGACAATACGGTGCGCATCATGAGTATTCACAAGAGCAAAGGTCTGGAATTCCCAGTGGTATTTCTGGCTGGCCTGGGCAAGCGTTTTAACAAGCAGGATGCGTACGGACAGATTCTTCTGGATGCGGATTTAGGGGCAGCGGCAGATTTCCTGGACCTGGAGCTGCGGGTCAAGGCGCCGACTCTTAAAAAGCAGGCATTGAAGCGCCGGATGGAGCTGGAAACAATGGGGGAGGAGCTCAGGGTCCTTTATGTGGCCATGACCAGGGCCAAGGAAAAGCTGATTATGACAGCCGCGGATAAGTCGCTGGAGAATAAGCTGGGAAAATGGAAGGACATTCCCCTGTCCCAGGGCCAGCTGCCCTATACCATACTGGCTTCAGCCAATTCCTGCCTGGACTGGCTCCTTATGGCCCAGCCCGCAATTCCTGCCTCCCACATGGAAATGCGCCAGATTCAGGTAAAAGATCTGATTGGCGAGGAAATTACCCGGCAAATCATACGGAAGATGAAAAAGGAAGACCTTCTGAACCTGGATGGGGAGAAGGTGTATGATGCAGCATTTGGAACACGTCTCAGAAAAGCCCTGGAATATGAGTACCCTTATGAATCAGATACCGGACTGTACGCCATGGTGTCTGTATCCGAGCTTAAAAAACAGAGCCAGATAGGACGGGCAGAGGATGCCATTGGCACGGACCATGACAATCTGGAGGGGGCAGCCCTTGGTGAGCTGACGGCGCTGAGGGGAAAACAGGATGTGGCAGGCCCCGGATTCAGGGAATCAGGAGAACCGAATAAACCATCTTCATCCGGCCCAAACCGCGGAGCTCTGCGGGGAACCGCATACCACGCGGTTCTGGAGCATATCCGGTTCCATGAGATACACAGCCTGTCAGAGGTAAAGCCGGTGGTGGATGAGCTTCTGGAGAACGGATTTCTGGACCAGGAAGCCCGTGACTTTATTAATCCCAATGTCATATGGAATTTCCTGTCCAGTCCCTTGGGAACGCGTATGGCGAAAGCACAGGCAGAGGGACGCATCCATAAGGAGCAGCAGTTTATCATAGGCATACCTGCCAGGGAAATGGGCCTTGGTGATTCCGATGAGCTGGTACTTATCCAGGGAATCATCGACGCCTATCTGGAGGAAGAGGACGGACTGGTCCTCATTGACTATAAAACAGACCATGTGCCGGAGGGAAGTCCGGAACAGGGGGCAAAGATGCTGGCAGAGCGCTACAGAGTCCAGCTGGACTATTATGAGCGCGCATTGACCCAGCTGACTGAGAAACATGTAAAAGAGCGCATCATTTATTCCCTTGCGCTTCAGATGAGTATAAACGTATGAAAGAAGGAATCAGGATGAATCAGAAAAGAGAAATAAGAACCGTATCCCTCATTGGACTGGGAGCCATTGGCTGTTTCCTGGCCAGTCATCTGGGGCCTCTGATGGGAGATAATCTGCGTGTGATTGCAGGGGGCAGCCGCCGTGAACGTCTGGAACAGGAAGGCGTCATGGTCAATGGGGTCCGCCACCATTTCAACATCGTATCCCCGGAGGAAACCTGCGATCAGGATTATCCGGATTTAGCTATTATCATCACCAAGTTTCCTGCCCTGTCCCAGGCTTTGGAGGACATGAGAAACCAGATTGGGCCGGATACCCTTATCATGGCTCCGTTAAACGGGGTGGAGGCAGAGGAAGAGGTGGCAGCGGTATTTGGATGGGATAATCTGCTGTATTCCCTGGCAAAGGTAAGCGTGGTCATGAAGGACGGGTGCGCCTCCTTTAATCCAAAGGCTGCCCGGATTGAAATGGGGGAGAAGCACAATGAGACAGTGTCCCCCAGGGTACAGGCTGTGAAGGAGCTGTTTGAGGGGGCGGGCATACGTACCGTTGTTCCGGAGGATATGGAGCGGGCCATCTGGTATAAATACATGTACAATGTCAGTGAGAACCAGAGCGCCGCTGTCCTGGGCATCCCCTTTGGGGCCTGGAGCGTCAGCGCAGATGCCAATTTTATCCGTGAGAAGCTGATGCGGGAGGTCATAGCCATTGCGCAAAAGAAAGGAATCGACCTCTCGGAAAAGGATATGGAAAAACAGGCCAGCGTGCTTAAGGACGTGCCTCCTAAAAATAAACCGTCCACCCTCCAGGACATTGAGGCAGGCCGCAAGACCGAGGTGGAAATGTTCGGAGGCACCATCATCCGTATGGGCCATGAGCTGGGAGTGCCTACGCCTTATAACGAAATGTTCTACCATGGAATTAAGGTGCTGGAGCAGAAGAATGAGGGGTTGTTTTAAAGGAAAATGCGGTGTCCGCTAAGAGGGGAGTGGAAGATGGAATTAAGGCAAATAGAGTACTTTTCCGCGGTAAACAGATACAAGAATTATACAAAGGCAGCACAGGAGCTGCATGTTTCCCAGCCTACAATCAGTGTGGCAATCCAGAAGCTGGAAGATGAGCTGGGGATAAAGCTGATGGAGAGGGATAATAAAGGAATCCGCATTACCGGGGCAGGGGAAATATTTCTTGCAAAAGGTGAAAAAGTTCTGGATGAGATAAGGGATCTGGAGGAAATCATGGAAGATTTGAAGCCTTCCGGCAAAAAGCATCTGAAGGCTGCATTCCCTTCCACGGTGGGATCCTGGCTGTGGAAGGTGCTTCTCAGGAAGTTTCCAAAGGAATATCCTGACATTGAACTGGAACTGTCTGATTTGGGAACTATGGATATAGTGACATTGTTAAAGCAGGAAGAACTGGAAGTGGGGTATGGGGTAATTGACCTGATTCATGATGATGAGATTGAATCCAGGGCCATACGGGGCGGAGAACTGAAAATGATTGTATCCTGCAGCCATCCCTTTGCCTCCCAGCCCATGATATCCATTGACATGCTGGAAAATGAGCCGATTATCATGTACCGCATGGGCTCTACCTATACGGAACGCCTGCTTTTGGAAAACATGAAGAGGGCGGGGGTACACCCATCCCTGCGTTATGTCAGGGAACAATCCACTGTGTTTGACATGGTAGCCCAGGAATGCGGAATTGCCGCTGTGCTGGATGACCAGGTCAGTGCCATCAGGGACAATCCCAAGATAACCGCAAAACGGTTTGCCCGGCCAATTGAGTTTGAAACAGGGCTGATGTGGAACCGTAATAAATACCTTTCGGGCAGTGCCAGGAAGTTTATTGATTTTATTGGAAGATATCAGGATAAATAAATACCGCTCTTAACCGGATAATAGCCAAAAACTATCGTGCCATAGAAAGTATGAATTTCTCATGGGCGGTAGTTTTTTTTATAATGGAAAAAAACAGGAAAGAGGTATTTTTATGGAGTATCGTGTGGAACGGGATTCAATGGGGGAGATGAAGGTGCCGGCAGATGTGTACTGGGGCGCGCAGACACAGCGAAGCTATGAGAATTTCAGGATAGGGAGTGAAAAGATGCCGCCGGAGCTTATCCGGGCATTGGGAATGCTGAAAAAAGCAGCGGCAATGGCCAACTACAACCTGGGAAAACTGGATCTCAGACGCCGGGACCTGATTATAAGGGTATGTGATGAACTGGAGGAAGGACGGCTGGACGGGAATTTTCCGCTTTCGGTCTGGCAGACGGGAAGCGGGACCCAGACCAATATGAATGTAAATGAAGTGATTGCCAACAGGGGAAACAGACTGGCGGGAGAAAGCATGCTTCACCCCAATGACCATGTAAATATGTCTCAGAGCTCCAATGACGTATTTCCATCTGCCATGCATCTGGCCGCAGTTATGTCTATGGAGGACCGGCTTCTGCCTGCGCTGTCAGGGCTTACCGGGACGCTGAGGAGACTGGAAGAAGAAAACCGGGGAATCGTAAAAACCGGCAGAACTCATCTTCAGGACGCGACACCTATTGGATTTTCCCAGGAGATAAGCGGATGGAGGGAAATGACAGAAAAGGGGAAGTCTATGATAGAAGCATCCCTGCCCGGACTAAGGGAGCTGGCTCTGGGAGGCACGGCAGTGGGAACAGGGCTGAATACGCCCCGGGGATTTTCGGAGGAAGCAATAAAAATATTGTCTGAACTTACCGATAAACCCTTTATACCGGAAAAGAACAAATTCCACGGACTTTCCTCCAGGGATGCCCTGGTATTTGCCCATGGGGCCCTGAAGGCACTGGCGGCTAATATGATGAAGATGGCTAACGACATACGGTGGCTTGCCAGCGGGCCCCGCTGCGGCCTGGGAGAGATTACAATTCCGGAAAATGAACCGGGAAGCTCCATTATGCCGGGCAAGGTAAACCCTACCCAATGCGAGGCCATGACCATGATAGCGGTACAGGTCATGGGAAATGATACGGCCGTGGGGCTGGCAGCCTCTCAGGGGAATTTTGAACTCAATGTGTTTATGCCGGTGTGTATTTACAATTTTCTGCAGTCAGTAAATCTGCTTGCAGATGGAACAGACTCCTTTTGCAAAAACTGCGTGTCCGGAATAAAGGCCAACCGGGAACGGATGGACTGGAATCTTCACAATTCGCTGATGCTGGTCACTGCACTGAATCCATATATAGGATATGACAATGGGGCTAAGACAGCAAAGAAAGCGTACAGGGAGAATATATCCCTGAGGGATGCCTGCGCAGAGCTAGGTTTTATGAGCAGGGAACAGTTTGCTCAGGTCATTCGTCCTGAAGCCATGATTTGATATTATTTTATCAGGATAGATAGGAACTATGGTTCCATTAATCATTGATATTGTACAGATTCCGGTACAATAGATATAATAAATATAACTTATCCGGCCGGGTAACAGAGAAACAGATAAAAGAATGAGGGGAAAACATGACAGAATCAAAGCGGGATTATGCAGCGAAAAGTTTAAAAATGCATTATGAGAAGAGAGGCAAAATAGCGGTGGTTTCTACGGTTCCGGTCAGGACACGGGAGGACCTGTCACTGGCGTACACACCCGGCGTGGCGCAGCCCTGTCTGGAAATTCAGAAGGATGTGGAAAAATCGTTTGATCTGACTAGAAGATGGAACATGTGCCTGGTGGTTACGGACGGAACAGCTGTACTCGGGCTCGGCGATATAGGACCGGAGGCGGGAATGCCTGTGATGGAGGGCAAATGCGTTCTGTTTAAAACATTCGGGGATGTAGATGCCTTTCCACTCTGTATTAAAAGTAAGGATGTGGATGAAATCGTAAAAACCATCCATCTGATTTCAGGAAGCTTCGGCGGAGTTAACCTGGAGGATATCTCGGCACCCAGATGCTTTGAGATAGAGAGACGGTTGAAGGAAATCTGTGATATTCCTATTTTCCACGACGACCAGCATGGAACGGCAGTGGTCACTCTGGCAGGGCTTGCCAATGCTTTGAGGCTGGTGGGAAAAAGGCCGGATCAGGTCAGGGTGGTTTTGAACGGGGCAGGAGCGGCAGCCATATCCATCACAAAGCTTCTGCTTACATATGGAATAAAGGACGTGACATTATGCGACCGCACCGGAGCTGTGTACAAGGGACGGGAACAGGGCATGAATGCCGTCAAGGCGGAGATAGCAGAAATCACCAACCGGGAATGCCGCAGAGGCACTTTAAAAGAAGTAATCGTAGGAGCCGATGTGTTTATTGGTGTCAGCGCCCCAGGTACCCTGACAGAGGAGATGGTGGCCTCCATGGCGGGGGATGCGATTATATTTGCCTGCGCCAATCCTACGCCGGAGATTTATCCGGAGCAGGCAAAAGCAGCAGGGGCAAGGGTTGTGGCAACCGGCCGCAGTGATTATCCCAACCAGGTAAATAACGTCCTGGCCTTTCCTGGCATTTTCCGCGGTACATTTGACGTCAGGGCAAGAGACATCAATGACGATATGAAGATAGCGGCAGCAAAAGCCATTGCCGGTCTGATATCAGAGGAAGAGCTGACGGAGGAATATGTGATTCCCGCTGCTTTTGATGAGCGGGTGGGAAAAGCAGTGGCAGAGGCGGTTGCAAAGGCGGCAAGGAAAAGCGGAGTTGCGGGAAAATAGAGAAAAACAGAACAGGAGAGATTAGGATGGCATCATTTGTTATAGATTCAGATATGTTTAAGGACCAATATGGAACACCGGAAATGAGGGCGGTATTTTCAGATGAACAGCTTATGCAGAACTGGCTGAATGCATGGGTGGCGCTGGCAGAGGCGGAAACGGAGTTGGGAATTGTGCCGAAGGAGGCAGCTGAGCATATCCGAGAGTGCGCAAAATGGGAAAATATGAATATGGATGAGGTGCGAAAGGGTTTCTTTACAACGTCGCATCCGCTGATGCCCCAGATACGCGGTTTTGAAAAGGTGTGCGGAAAGAAGGCCGGAGGATACATCCACTGGGGGGCAACAACCCAGGATATCATGGATACGGCCGTAGTACTGCAGATCAAGGACGCTCACAGGATACTGACATCCCAGGTAAAGGAGCTGCTGGGGCTCTGTCTGAAACGGGCAAAGGAGAACCAGAATCTGGTTATGGCAGGCAGGACCCACGGACAGCACGCAGTCCCCATTACACTGGGATATAAAATAGCCATCTGGGCCGATGAATTCGGAAGGCATTTGGAACGCCTGGAGGAGGGAAAGTCCAGGTACCTGGTGGGCCAGCTGGCAGGGGCGGCAGGCACGCTGGCATCACTGGGAGACCAGGGCTTTGACGTACAGGAAAGATATTGTAAAAACCTGGGACTTAGTGTGCCGGTCACGACATGGCATGTAGCAAGAGATGGCTTTGCAGAGTTCGCCTCAACGGTTGCAATGATTGCGGGAACGGTGGGAAAGATTTCCAATGAATTCATAAACCTGGAGCGCACGGAAATCTGTGAATTGGAGGAGAGCTTTGCCATGGGAAAGGTGGGATCCAGCACCATGCCTCATAAAAGGAATCCCATGGTATGTGAAAATATATTGGCCACGGTCCGCATCGTGCAGGCCAATGCTGCCTTAAGCTTTGGAGCCATGATTCAGGAGCATGAGAGGGATATGTCGTTTTGGCAGACAGAATGGAGTTATATTCCACAGATATGTATTATGTTGGACGGAGCAATTGCCATGCTGAAAATCATTCTGGAAAACATGATTGTGCATGAGGACAGGATCCGAGAGAATCTCTATATGACAAAGGGCCTGATTGTATCAGAGAGGGCTATGTTAAACCTGGGCCATTATCTGGGGAGGCAGAATGCACATGATGTCATTTACGACGGCTCCATGAAAGCGTTTGAGGAGGACAGGATGCTTTTGGATGTTTTGCTGGAGGATTGCCGTGTCACCAGTAAGATTAACAGGGAGACACTGGAGGAACTGCTGGAGCCTGCAAATTATGCGGGCAGCAGCGCGGCCTTTGTGGACCGTGCCATGGAACGATGGGGAGATGTGGGGTAATCTATGAATATTGGGATTGTAGCATTATTGATACTGGTTGCGGTGATCGCCATTGGTTTTTTCAGAAAGCTGAACGTAGGGGTATTGGCCATGGCTGCCGCGGTTATTCTGGGATATGTCAGCGGGGATTATACCACAAAGGAGATTGTGGCTGGTTACAGTTCCTCGCTTTTCATCACGTTGTTCGGCCTGACCCTGTTGTTTGGAATCATTACCACCAACGGCTGCCTGGAACAGGTTATGCGCCGGCTGATCAATGTATTCGGAAAGATGGTGTGGATGGTGCCTGTCATTCTGTTTTTGTCAGCATGGTGTGTTTCGGCTTTGGCAGGAGGCTTTGCAGGCCTGGCATTTATATGCGGCATTACGATTCCCGTTATCCATGCCACTGGTTATGACCCGCTAATGCTTATGATCATAGGAAATGCAGGAGCGCAGGCCGGAAGGTATACCAGGGTGTCACCGGATGGAAATATTGTATTAAATCTGCTGGCAAAACAGGAAATAGACGGGGGCCTCATGTCTCTTACAATCAATATGACCATTGCCATGTTTATCATTGCATCCCTGGCATTTGTCTTTTTCAGGGGCTACAGGACAAAGAAAACAGGGACTGTACGTCTGGAGATAGAGCCGCTGTCCCCAAAGCAGTGGGTGGCCCTGGGAGGACTTGTGGTAATGATAATCTGCATCATGGCTCTGGGACTGGATTCCGGTCTGGTGGCATTGACAGTCTCCGTTTGTCTGATTGCGGCAGGTGTGATTGATGAAAAGACAGCGTTCCACTCGGTTCCCTGGAATACCATCATCATGGTAACAGGCGTGGGCGTACTAATGAATATGGTTATAACATCCGGAGGAATCGAGATATTGACTAAGGTTATCGCGGCCTTCACGAATTCCGTGACAGCGTCCGGGGCGTCCTGCATGACGGCGGGCGTTATGTCCTGGTTTTCCTCCACACTGGGAGTGGTGGTGCCGACCCTGACTCCAACGGTGGGGGAACTGGTGGAGGAGATAGGCGGAAGTCTTACCCAGATAGGCCTGTTAAGCGCTATGCTGATCGGTTCCAGCAGCGCGTGTTTCAGCCCGGCATCCAGCGTGGGAGGGTTGATTATCTCATCCATAGCAGGCGATCCTATTCTGCGGGATGAGTTTGACAATGAAAAGGCATTTGCCACCATGTTCCTGTGGTCGGTGGCAATGGTGGCGGTTTCCTCTTTGCTGGCATTGGCCGGTATTTATAATATCTTTCATTGATTGGATATAAGATGGTTTAAATAAGAATTGAAGACAGGATGTGAAACGAAAGACGGATGGAACGAGGAGAGGTCCATCCGTCTTTCATATCATTTTTTATTCTCTGGGCTTTTTATCGTCTGTTTCTATGCTTTGCTTACAGCCTGCCTATATAGCCACAGGAATCTTCTCGCTAAAGGTGTGATACTGATAATCTTCCAGCCGGAAGCTGTCAGTGGTGAACTGATAGAAATTCTGGATGGAAGTGTCCATGGACAGGGTTGGACCTGGGTAAGGCTCCCGTTTCAGCAACTCCTCCACCATCGGTATATGCCGGTCGTAGATATGGGCGTCTGCAATAACATGGACCAATTCACCGGGTTTCAGGCCGCTTACCTGCGCCAGCATGTGGAGCAGGACCGCGTACTGGCATACGTTCCAGCTGTTGGCTGTCAGCATGTCCTGGGAGCGCTGGTTTAAGATACCGTTCAGGGTATTACCGGAGACATTGAAGGTCATGCTGTAGGCGCAGGGATAGAGGTTCATTTCGCATAGATCATGGTGGTTGTAGATATTGGACATGATCCGGCGGCTTAAGGGATTGTGCTTCAGGTCATACAGGATGCGGTCTACCTGGTCAAAATCCCCTTCCTTATAATGGTGCTTTACACCCAGCTGGTAGCCGTAGGCCTTGCCTATGCTGCCGTTCTCATCTGCCCATGAATCCCAGATGTGGCTGTTCAGGTCATGGATGTTGTTGGATTTTTTCTGCCATATCCACAGAAGCTCGTCCACCGCCGACTTAAAGGCAGTGCGCCGCAGGGTGATGACGGGAAATTCCCTGGTAAGATCGTAGCGGTTCACGATGCCGAAGCGCTTGATGGTGTGGGCCGGGGTGCCGTCCTCCCATACGGGACGCACGTCATAGTCTGTATCCCAGACGCCGTGTTCTAATATATCGTTGCAGTTCTGTATGAATATCTGGTCTGCGTAGCTCATGTTCATTGTCCTCCATTTTAAATATGGAATCATTATAACAGAGGACACCTTTTCTTTCAAAGGGTTTCATGATATAATCGGTCAAGACCGGTGATCGGGACAGGGATAAACAGATACCTGGAAGAAAATGGGAGGTATTCACACATGAATCTGATTGTTGCAGTGGATGAGAAATGGGGAATAGGTAAGGACGGCGGTCTCCTTGCGCATCTCCCTGAGGATATGAAGTATTTCAGAGAGACCACCAGTGGCAGGACCGTGGTCATGGGACGCAGGACCCTGGAGAGCTTTCCCGGTGGAAAGCCCCTGAAGAACCGCGTAAATATGGTTTTGTCCAGAAATGAAGCGTATTCTCCTGAGGGCGTGCAGGTGTACCATAGGGCGGAGGATGTGCTGGAGGCATTAAAGGACTGTAATGAGGATGATGTGTTCATTATCGGCGGAGGCATGATATACAGGGAGTTTCTTCCCTACTGCAATAAGGCATATGTGACCTACATCCACAGGACCTTTGATGTGGACACGGATTTTGAAAATCTGGATCAGGATGAAAACTGGAAACTGGAGTCGGTCAGCGATGGCAGGGAGCATGAGGGCATTTCCTTTGAATTCAGAATATACAGAAGGGTAAGGTGAGGGAATATTGAATCTTTGCGTGACAGCGGACAGGCATTGGGCCATCGGCAAGGACGGCAGGCCACTGGTGACGATTCCGGCCGACCGGCAGATGTTCCTTAAGGAGACGGCCGGCAAGGTGGTGGTCATGGGGCGCAGGACCCTGGAGGGACTGCCGGGAGGACAGCCCTTTGGAAACCGGGTAAATATTGTCCTGACCCATGATATGCAGTATAAGGTAAAGGGCGCAGTGGTCTGCCACAGCCTGGAGGAGGCGCTTAAGGCGCTTAAGGATTACGATGAAGATGATATCTATATCATAGGAGGGGAGAGCATTTACCGGCAGTTCCTTCCCTATTGCACAACGGCCCATGTGACCAGTATTGATTATACCTATGACGGGGATGCATACTTTCCTGATTTGGAAGAGGAAGAGGGATGGTATCTGGCGGAAGAGGGGGACGAGCAGACCTATTTTGACCTCTGTTATACCTTCCGGAGGTTCCGGAGAAAAAAGTAATAAAAAAATTGTTCAACACGCTGAAAAAAAGAAAATAATTTTTGAAAAAATTTAAAAACCGGTTGTAACATGAAGCAGAAAATGTTAATATAAAGCTTGTGCGAGGGTAAATTCTCACAAGCTTCTTAAAAAACAGGAGAACGGGGGAATATATAGTGAAACAGGATGGAACATTATTTACACTTGAAAATGATGAGCTTCTAGTTACTGTTGCCCGCCGCGGTGCAGAACTTACCAGGATTTATGACAAGAAAGCGGACCGCGAAGTGCTTTGGTGCGCTGAACCGTCTGTGTGGAACAGACACGCCCCTGTGCTTTTTCCGTTTGTGGGAAAATGTTATGAGGGAGCGTATGTCCATGATGGGAAAGAATACGGCATGACGCCCCACGGCTTTGCAAGGGATATGGATTTTGAACCCCTTCTATGCGATATGGACGAATGCTGGTTCCGTTTGAAGGACACGCCGGAGACATATAAAAAGTATCCGTTCCATTTCGAGGTGGAGATTGGTCACAGGCTGGAAGGCAGAACCATCGAGGTTATGTGGAAGGTTGCCAATACGGATTCAGGCGAGATGCTGTTCATGATGGGCGGACATCCTGCTTTTCAGGTGCCGGAAGGGAAAAACATATACGATTTCACCTTTGAATTTAACCGGAGAGGGTGCAGGGAGGGACAGTTTACGGATTGTCTCCATTATCTTGCGCCTAATGCAAACGGCTATGAGAAGGAAGAACTTCAGGGAAATTTGAAGCTGTCAGAGGGCCGGGTGCCGCTGACAAAAGGATTTTTCGATACAGCTCTTACATATATGTTTGATGAAGCACAGGTCAGCAGCGTGAGCCTGATGGTGGATGGAAGCCCCTATGTGACGTTGGAATGCAGCGATTTCCCATATTTGGGAATATGGACAATGGAGGCCACCCATCCCTTTGTATGTCTGGAACCATGGTACGGTATCTGCGCATCAGATGGATATAAGGGGGAATTGAAGGACAGAAGGGGAATCATATCGTTGCCCGGATGGGAAAACTGGCAGAAGAGCTACCAGATCCGGGTGGAATAACAATGAATGTCACGTCCGGATGCGCGGCGAAATCCAGCTGAGGACGCGAGTATATATTACTAGGAGGAGAACCATGTATAAGATTGTAAAATCAGAATGCCTGGCAGATAAGATATATCTGATGGACGTGGAAGCACCGCGTATAGCCAGGGCCTGTCAACCAGGCGAATTTGTAATTGTCAAGATGGACGAAGTAGGAGAGAGAATCCCGTTAACCATCTGTGACTACGACCGTGAGAAGGGCCTGGTAACCATCGTGTTCCAGATTGTGGGAGCATCCACAGAGCGTATGGCCGGACTGAAGGCCGGAGACAGCTTCGCAGATTTCGTAGGTCCCCTGGGACAGCCTTCCGAATTCGTGAAGGATGACCTGGAGGAAGTAAAGAAGAGACGTTATCTCTTTGTAGCCGGCGGCGTGGGAAGCGCGCCTGTTTACCCACAGGTAAAATGGCTGAAAGAGCGCGGCATTGACGTGGATGTGGTGGAAGGCGCCAAGACCAAGGACATGCTGATTTTGGAAGATGAAATGAGATCTGTTGCAGGAAACCTCTACATTACCACAGATGACGGTTCCTATGTGCGCAAGGGCATGGTAACCGATGTTGTCAAGGATTTGGTGGAGAACCAGGGCAAGAAGTACGATGTCTGTGTTGCCATCGGACCTATGATTATGATGAAATTTGTCTGCAAGCTCACCAAGGAGCTGGGAATCCCAACCATCGTCAGCATGAACCCAATCATGGTGGACGGCACAGGAATGTGCGGCGCCTGCCGTGTAAGCGTTGGCGGGGAAGTGAAGTTCGCATGTGTGGACGGACCTGAGTTTGACGGCCATCTGGTAGATTTCGACCAGGCCATGAAGCGCCAGCAGATGTACAAGACAGAAGAGGGCAGAGCCATCTTAAGGCTGCGTGAGGGTGCTACCCATCACGGCGGATGCGGAAACTGCGGAGGTGAGGAATAATGGACGTATTAAAGAAGATACCCGTAAGGGAACAGGACCCAAAGGAGAGGGCAACGAATTTTAAGGAAGTATGTCTGGGATATAACCAGGAAGAAGCCCAGGAAGAAGCTTCCCGCTGCATTAACTGTAAGAATGCAAAATGTATCCAGGGATGCCCGGTTGCCATCAATATACCAAAGTTCATTGCAGAAGTAAAAGAAGGAAAATTTGAGGATGCAGCAAATACCATAGCAGAATCCAGCGCCCTTCCCGCAGTATGCGGACGTGTATGCCCTCAGGAGAGCCAGTGCGAAGGCAAATGTATCCGCGGCATCAAAGGCGAGCCTATTTCCATCGGAAAGCTGGAGCGTTTCGTGGCAGACTGGTCCAGGGAAAATGGATTCGTACCGGCTAAGCCAGAGAAAACCAACGGCATCAAGGTAGCTGTAATCGGTTCCGGCCCTGCAGGACTTACCTGCGCAGGCGACCTTGCAAAGATGGGATATGAAGTAACTATTTTTGAAGCTCTTCATGAGCCAGGCGGCGTGCTTACATATGGAATTCCTGAATTCCGTCTTCCAAAGTCCGGCGTGGTACAGCCTGAAATCGACAACGTAAGGAAACTGGGCGTTAAGATTGAGACCAATGTTATCATCGGTAAATCCGTGACCATAGACGAGCTGATGGATGAGGAAGGCTTTAAGGCCGTATTCATCGGTTCCGGCGCAGGACTTCCCAAGTTCATGGGAATTCCAGGTGAGAACGCCAACGGTGTATTCTCTGCCAACGAGTATCTGACCAGAAGCAACCTGATGAAGGCCTTCCGTGATGATTACGATACGCCAATCTACCTGGGCAAGAAGGTAGCAGTTGTAGGCGGCGGAAACGTTGCCATGGATGCTGCCAGAACAGCACTTCGTCTGGGCGCAGAGGTGCATGTAGTGTACAGAAGAAGCGAAGCTGAGCTGCCTGCCCGTGTGGAGGAAGTACATCATGCAAAAGAAGAGGGAATTATCTTCAATCTGCTGACCAATCCGGTAGAGATTCTGACCGACGACAACGGCTGGGTTAAGGGAATGGTAGTGCGCAAGATGGAACTGGGCGAGCCCGATGCATCAGGCCGCCGCAGACCGGTAGAGGTTGCCGGATCGGATTACACCATTGATGTGGATGCTGTCATCATGTCCCTTGGAACCTCTCCAAACCCACTGATTTCTTCCACCACAGAAGGCCTTGAGACCAACAAGTGGAAATGTATCATTGCAGATGAGAGCAATGGCAAGACCACCAAGGAAGGCGTATATGCAGGCGGCGATGCCGTAACAGGCGCTGCAACCGTAATCCTTGCCATGGAGGCAGGCCGCGCAGGTGCAAGAGGAATTGATGAATACCTTAATGGAAATAAATAGGTAAATATGGTTTCTGAAATATAGAAAGCCGGTATCCGGGGTATGTCTGTTGTGGACAGAAGAGCCTGGATGCCGGCTTTTTTTTGTAGTGGGGGATTGGGCGATGGTGTGTGTGGTTTATAGAGTTTGGTATGTGTGGCTGTGGTGGGGATGGGGAGAGGGGTGGATTGTTGGTGGAGTGTGGTGATGGCAGCGGTAGCAGGAGTGGAAGACAACGGATTTTACATTTACATTTCTCCCGCGAAAACAGAAAAGAAATAATTCTGCGGAGAGAAATAAAAACGAGTTGTGTAAAGAAATAAAAATGAGTTGGGTATTGACGCTTTAAGGGTAAATATGATATTCTATATAAAATCGCACGGAAGTCTCTGTGCAGGATTCTTATTAGCAGATTCATGATCGTTTGGCTGGTTCAGCCGTTTTTCACGTAGGGATGATTAAAAAAGGTGGTGATGTGTGTTTTATTGCCTTATTCAGTATGCAGCGGTGTGTTTGGATTATATCTGTAAGTTTCTTAGATTCAGTACTGTTTATCAGTAGTCAGTTGTGTTCGTAATCAATATTCTTGAAAAATCAGAGGGATTGTATGTACTTGAAAATTGAATCATATTATTTTGTGCGCCTTGAAACTTCATTTTAGCTAAAAAAGGTGAAGATTCCCTGCCTTTACAGGTGGTGTATGCGGATGGTGACGGGGGAGAACCGCCAGAAATAAACTTAACAGCAGTAGCGGGCGGAGAAAAACCGGTATCTTTGCTGATATGAGGTCAAACCATGGGCCTTTATAAGATGTGGCGGTGCATTGTTTAATAACCGGGCGTGGATTGAAATATCTGCTGATGATAAATGGGGAATGGATCCGCATTTATGTATTGTCAGGCTCGGTTTGCTGTTATTGCGGGTTTGGTGTGGATTGCAGGCAAGATGATGAAAAAGGGAGATGAAATTTCAGATGGATTTGGGAGAGGAAAAATGTTTAGTACTGTTTTCTGTGAAGAAAAATGTAGATGTGAGTAAAAGAGCGGGATTTTTTGGGAGGAGGAGAGCAGAATAGCAGAAAGAAATGTGGCCCGGAAAAAAATGACCGTGAGGAAAGGATGAAAGTGAAAGGGCTGAAAAAGAATAGGCTGAAAAAGGGATGACTGGACAGGCCATGACGAAAGGGTAATTAAGAGATGGGGAAAAGACCGGGGGAAAATAATTGGAGGAGAGATAGCGTGGAGTGAAATAGCAGGGGGTAAAATAGCGTGGAGTGAAATAGCAGGGAGTGAAATAGCGGGGAGTGAAATAGCAGGGGGTGAAATAGCGTGGAGTGAAATAACGGGAGTGAAATAGTGGGAAGTGAAATAGCGGGGAGTGAAATAGTGGGGAGTGAAATAGCAGGGGGTGAAATAGCGGGGAGTGAAATAACGGGAGTGAAATAGCAGGGAGTGAAATAGTGGGGAGTGAAATAACGAAGAGTGATATAACAGGAAGCGAATTAGCGGGAAGAAAAATTGCAGAAAGGGATATAGGGGGAAGTAACATAATGGGCAGAGAAACAACCGAAAAGAAAACAGTTAAAAAGAAAACCACCAAGAGAATTGATATCAACCGAAAATTGAGACAGAGTACCACAGTACCCGTCCTGTCAGTCCTGTTATCAATCATGGCAGCAATGCCGGTTTACGCAGGTCAGTGGTTGCAGGATGGCAATGGGTGGCGTTGGAAGAATGACAATGGAAGCTATCCTGAGAACTGCTGGCAGTGGCTGGACGGCAATCAGGACGGAATGGCGGAACATTATTATTTTGGCCCGGACGGATATATGATTTCAGATACCACGGCGCCGGATGGACAGCAGGTAAATGAAGAAGGAGCCTGGATAATGGATGGGGTAATCCAGAGGGAGGAGATGGCCGGAGCAGATAACAGAACATGGCAGATAAATATGTCGGAAACAGAGTACATACAGTTTACGGATATGGCAAACCGGATAAATGGTAAAAACAGAACATGGGACGGAGAAGAACCGGAACATCAGAGAACTAACCCAACCTCAACAAAAGATATTTCAACAGATGAATCAGCATACCGTATTATTGAATTAGTCAATGCCGAGAGACAGAAAAGAGGGGGAAACGTATTATCTGTTAATCAGGAATTAATGGAAAATGCTGCTACCAGGGCAGAGGAGGCATGTATATATTACAGTCACACGCGTCCCGATAAAAGTAAGTTTGATACGGCAATAACCGTGAAATGTTATTCCTCCGCAGAAAACCTGGCAAAGCTGTATTCCAGGGACAGTATGGAAAAGATTACAGAGGCGGCGGTCGAAAAATGGATGGATTCGGAGAGCCATAAGAAGCAAATGCTGGATGACAGATGGACGGAGACAGGAGCAGGTGTCTGTGAGAGCGGCGGATATATTTATATTTCGCAGATATTCGTCAAAGGCGTGTAGTATAAAGTTTTTACCGGAGGAGAAAAAATGAGGATAATGAAGACACTGAAACGCATGATGGCATTGTTCCTTGCAACAGTATTGGTATGTACAGCAATACGGACCACCAGCGGAGCCGGTGATTTGATTAATTTAAATCCATACCGCCAGGTGTTCCGGGGGAAGAATCTGAATGCATTCGGAAGGACACACCGGGATATGAACATTTACCAGGTGGGTGAAGGGGCTGGGGCGCTGCCTGCATTATGTATACAGGAAGGCCACAAACTGCCGGACGGAAGTCCGGCCAAATACGAGCAATATTATGTGGAGCCGGGGAAGCCGGTTCCTGTCATCGGGCCATTTGAACGTTATCTGTCCATGGTACTTGCCTATGAATGGCTGGTATCGGACAACTATTATGTTCCGGCGCGCTACGGGGTAGTCCAGGTATATTACTGGGGATGCATGAATGGATATGAACATAACTGGGCATTGCAGAAGCAGGCTATGGAAAAATTCCAGGCAGTAATGGATGGGGATCCCATGGTTATGGTCTATTATGAGGAAATGAAGGCCCACATACTGGAGGGGGAAGCCCAGTTTAATGGGACGGGCAGTTCTTCCCTTCCTGCGTGGACTGGTTCTGTCCAAAAAATGACTTTGAAAGACGGGCATTATGAGCTTACATTGGATATCAGCAGCTGTCCGCAGCTCCAGGACACTTCCTGGTCCTTTCCGGATAATCAATGGTCATATAAACTTGCGCCGGATGGCAGAAGTGTGACATTTCAGTATAATGGAAACCAGGAGCCCCAGGGAACAATTGTGTCCGCTCAGATCCAGGGCATCGAAAACCGTTTTTATGCTTATATTTTTACCCCTGCTGCATCTGAAAACCTTCAAAAGCAGTTGGGATGGCTGGATTTTAACCGGCCCATGGCATCTGTCTCCTTTTCGGTTGGAACAGATGCGGTTCTGCCAGGCAGCAGTGATTTGGAATTATACCGCCATTCTGAAACATTTCAGAGCAATTACAACATTGATTTGGAGAAATATTGTGCTGAGACGAATCAACCGTTGGAGGGAACGGTGTTCAACGTGTGGGAGGATTTTGATTTTTCTCAGGTAAATGAACAGGGATATGAGGAAGGTGAACCGGATGGGACCAGCGGACAGGTCTACTTAAACTGCATGTCGCCGGAACCGGAAAACGATTATATCTGTGATATATTGACCACGGATTCGGATGGATATGCAAGGCATAGCGATACCAGATATTATAATTACAGCAAAACATACTGTATGGGCCATCCTGCACCGGAATGGATTGAGTGCGACCATGAGGAGGATGAGGATTGCAGCTGTGACGAAGAAAATGACCGGCTTCGCGGACAGTGGAGGGCAGAACAGGAACTGTGTGCAGCCACTTGTGATTTCCATGCCCCGAACAATGATGAGGACAACCGCGAACAGGACACTTCGGCTATGGAAGCCATGCTGGCGGATCGGGATGAGACGTATGAACGGTTTATAGAATTGGAATACAGTTACCATTTACAGGAAAAGACAGCCCGGACAGGATATATTCTCCATGGACTGCACAACGATGACAAGGAGATAGAAACAGTTGTACTGTCAGCCGCCCAGGCGGGAGGAAGCGCGCGGTCAGCTGTATACAGGCCAGGCTCTTTTGTGGGAAAGGCAGTGGAGCCTGTGTACACTTACGTGGCGGCAATGAGGGAAAGAAGAGCTTACAAATATCCGGTTCCGGATGCCCTGGAGATGGAGCTTGGGGAACAGCGCAGCATATTCAGTTTATGGGGAGATGAGAAGGAAAAAAAGAAACCGGAGGTTCCTGCGAAGGGAGCAGCTGCCGGCGGCATTTTCGAGGACCAGGAAAAAACTTCCGGCAGTGCGGGAGAGCAGGAGGCTGGAGATGGAACACAGGGAGAGGAAGAAGATACATCCGGGAACGGAGGACAAGATGAGGACGGCAATGGAAATCCGGAAGGTGAGGAGGAGAAAGATGGAGAGCTGACGGAAAAAAATCCGGAGGATGGCAACAAAGAGGATGAGGAAAGCGGAGGAACAGAGACCGGGAACTCCGCAAGTGGAGGCGCAGGACCAGAAACAGGAAACTCCGAAGGGGGAGAAACAGAGACAGAGAACTCTGGGAGTGGAGGCGCAGAGCCGGAGACCGGGAATTCCAGAAGTGGAGGAACGGGGACAGAGAGCACCGGGAGTGGAGACGCAGGGGCAGAGACAGGGAATTCCGGGAGTGAAGGAACGGGACCGGAGAACACCGGGAATGGAGGAGCAGGGCCAGAGACCGGGAATTCCGGAAGTGAAGGAACGGGACCAGAGAGCACCGGGAGTGAAGGCGCGGGGCCAGCGGCCAGGAACACCGGAAGTGAAGGAACAGGGCCAGAGAACACCGGGAGCGGAGGCCCCAAAAGCGACGGTTCTATAAGTGAAAAAACAGGAAACAGCCGTCAGAAAAATGAAACTTCATATAGGGAGGATCAAGACAGTGGGAGCCAAAAGAAGGAAGAACAGAAAAGCGGAAACCTTCAGGTCCAATCATATTCGGTGTCCGCATCCCCTATTCTATTAAAATCAAGCCATAGAAAAACCATTCTATTTTCCGGCATTTCATCAGAAGAACACACAGTTAATCCCAAACATCAATCCCAAAACAAACCAGAAGATACAGCAAATGAAAATTTAAAGTATGAAACAGATGAAGATACAAAAAAAGAAATAAATGAAGAAACAAATGAAGACACAAATGGTAAAGCAGACGCAGACACAGAAATCAATATAGAAATCAGCTCAGAAAACAGTACAGACAACACCACGGAAAACACCACAGACAAGGAAAAGCATGAGATACAAGACAGCACCACAGAAACTGCGGATATCCGGGATGAAGCTGAAGGGAATTCTCATATAGAAAATCAGGACGGCACCAGTCAACGTGATGGGGATGAGGAGGATGGCGGTCAAAGCCAAATTTATGAAGAATATGAATATGCCAGAAATCCTATTTCACCGTCCTTTGGCATGGCTGCGTATTTCCAGGCAGACACTGGGAACGGAGATGAAGAACCTGAAGAGGAAGGAAACCGTGCAGTGCGGTTTATCAGATCCCTGTTTTCCGGAGAAGAGGATGACGACGACACCATATCAGTATCCCTGCCGTCATTTATGGACGATGATCTGGGAGCCTTGGATGTATCGGCTTATGGGGAACCGGATAGGATTCTTTACACCTTTAAGGTGTGGGACCATCGGACAGAGGGCAGGCTGCATATCAATAAAAGAGATTTGGAGCTGTACCGCGCGGACGGGGATAAAAGTTATGGACTGACCCAGGGGGATGCCACGCTGGAGGGCGCTGTCTATGGACTGTTTGCGGCCCAGGATATCATTCACCCGGATGGAAAATCCGGCACTATTTATAATCAGAATGATTTGACAGCCGTAGCCGCCACGGATAAACAGGGAAATGCCTCTTTCCTGGCGTACACGGAGAAACCAGGCACCCGGCTGAGTGATGATGGAACTATAATCTCACCGGAGAACGCCACCGGACCTGAGAATCTATATAATGGTTCCTCTGTCACCTCCTCGGACCAAGGATTTGGTACAGTTGTTTATCCTGATTATGTGCTTTCCAATGAAGACCAGTGGATTGGGCGGCCCCTTATTATGGGCAGTTATTATGTGATGGAGCTTAGCAGGTCAGAGGGGTATGAGTTATCTGTCAACGGGATTTCCTTAAAGGAGAGCAACCGGACCCAGGATATAGTAAACCGGATCTATGAGGCCGGGCAGGCCCGCATATCAGGCGGTTTGTCCGATTATAATTCCATGGATGCAGACGGTTCCTGGAATGATTTTATAGTGGAGAGCTATAAGACTGAAAATGGATATGATATCATCCTGACCGGATATCCACAGGGAGCGGAATTTTATGAAATAAGGACCGGGACAGAGACAAAGACGTACAAGGCGGTTTTGGGCAGTTCTCTTCAGCCAAAAGTAGATCAGCAGGGCAGTCCTGTCTATCAGACGGCAAAAGGAGGGGAGTATAAGATAGGGGCTGACGGTAATCCCATTATCCGGCCGGATACTGCTACGGACAGTGACACGGGGGAGCGGACTCCCTATGGGGAGACTCTGCCCTACCGTTTCCGAACAGCCCCATATCCCAGCGGTACGGCTGTACCGGCTGATATGAGTAAATGGGGGCAGGCCATTGAACCTCATTATCTGTCAGAACAGGTTAACGGCATGTTGGGACAGCTTGGATACAGACCGGTTACAGACATTTCGCCATGGACCAAAATCCGGCTTTCGGGTCAGACCAATGCTCAGGCCGCAGAGGAAATCATGGATTGGTACACAGTCCATAACTTCTTTGACTGTGGGTATGTGGAGGATATATATGAGATGGAGGGCAGCTTTTTTGCCTTGCTTCGTCACGATTATTCATTGGGCCATGCCAGCTTCCCTGCGGTTTATGATTTTGTGAACCGTAAGCTGTATGTCCGAAAGACAGCAGAGGTGTCAGGGGGACCTGCCGGGAAGGTTGGTTACTGGATTGAGTATCAAAAGGGTGAATACAGCCTGAAAAGCGCCGTTGCATCAATAAAAGAAAAAAGGGAAATAAACCAGGTTATTCCTTTTGGGAGTGATATAGAAGCTGCGGCCGAAACTGTGTATCAGCCGCTGTATGAGACTTACAGCGAAGGGGATATTGTCCTTGACAGAGAGGGAAATCCCATTCCTCTCATGGAGCGGGTCTATGAGTATGAGGACAGGACAGAGACATACGAAACGGATAAGCCTGAGCCGGTTTCTGCTGTCTATGATTGGGCCACGGGAAACTATGCGGTTCATGTGGAGAATACCATAGACTGGAAGGACAGGACGGAGCCGGAATATACGGAATTCCGGGTAGTGACAAGAGAGAAGACCATTGATTGGGAAGGGGAGGAATTGCCTTACAGCCAGTATCTGACAGACATAGCAGGAGCCGGGGTAAGCGCCTTGGCTGCGGTTCCTCCGTTGGATGAAGGAAGCTATGTTGTATTCCAGGCATTGAATTATCCGAGGCAGAATCAGCCGGTACAGGAAGCGGGCACTGGTTCCAGTCCGCTGCAGGTATTGCAGAGAGTTATAAAGCAGTCCGTAAAGGTCACAAAAGATATTTCCCAGTCATCCTATGACGGAGTAAATACGTACGGATCTGTTCACAATGACCCGATGACCGTGCTGCTGGGATTGTTTAACGGAGGCGGCAGTTCCCAGGGCGCAAAACTGCTGAATCAGTTTAAATTCAAGGCATATCTGAAAAGTAACCTGGAAAATATCTTTGTGGACAGTGCCGGCAATATCATTTCAGAAGATATAGGGACAGCGGATTTCAAAGGAGATGTCCAGAAAATTTTTCTTCCTCCCAGGGATGGAAGCGGACAGCGGCTGTTGGAAACAAAAGAGGACGGAAGCTATGACTACACGAAATTCTTTGATGCCATGTACGCGGCAGTGCAGGTGGAAAAAGGGAAAAAGCCGCAGGAGGCAATACAGCAGTTTGCTGTGGACTACTATGATATAGATGCCTATAAAGCGGAAATTCTTACGGCGGAACCTGGGCTTAACAGCGATACAGCCTACGAAAAGGCCCTTTTTCGGGCTGCGGAGGAGGCCGGGAGCTATCTGTCTGTTTTTTCCGGACTGGATAACAGGCTGGCTATTGCCTGGGACAGCGATGCAGGCGGAGGGGCGGATGGTGATGTGACCACGCTGCAATGCAATACCAGGAATGGGAAGGACGATTATTTCAATCATTCCATCATGCTTGCCTACGGCACATACGTTATTGTGGAACAGGTTCCTGCGGATGTGGACCGGGAGCTGGCTAACCGGCATTTTACCAGGGACTATCCCAGGGAAATAACCCTTCCCTTTGTGCCGGATATCGGCCAGGATGAAGGCACAGGGGAAACAGATGTCAACTATCAGACAGGCAGTCCTTATTTCCGGTATGACAGCACAGACACACCGGATGACCTGATTCGTAAATATAAGATACGGTTTAATGAGGAGACCCACATCATACAGGCCAATGGACAGGATGGGAAATTTGAGATATATAAATATGGTCTGGACAAGGATATGCGGCCGGGCCGCAGCCTGACGTCCCAGGCTCCCTATGAAGAAGAGTACATGGATGGCAGAAATGATACTGTAAAGGGATATTATGCCGGATATACCTCCCAGAGCGAGGATGCCGGAATAATGGACGGGGTAATCTACGACGGCTACGAAACAGAGGACGGACAGTGGGAGGTCAGGGACCAGGTGGCAACGATGAAAGGGATGCAGACCGCTGTTGACGGCAAATTTGCCTCTATGCTGGTTCCGTGGACCGTGCTTCCCCCTGCGGTGGACAGAATTAACCCGGACACAGGAAATGTGGAGACGCTGATTCCCTCCGGAAATGGCCGGGATTTTAATTTCGTGGCGTTTGCCCAGGAGGATTTTGAGGATGAGTATTTTAATTCCAGACTCCGTATTGAGAAACTGGATTCCGAGACAGGTGATTCCATTATTCATGACGGTGCATTGTTTAAAATATATGCGGCCAAGAGAGAGGTGGAAAAAGAGGGAATGGGCACCGTGACAGGGTCCGGAAATGTGCTGTACGGCGAGGCGGTGGACTGGCAGGGAAATCCTGTGGAAGATGCAGACGGAAGAAGGATCCTGTATCCGAGAGTGGGTAAGAACAATGGGAGCACGGACGACCTGCCTGTGCGCCTGGATAAGGATGGGATTCCCCAGTATGACGAAAGCCAGCTGATTAGGCAGGAAGACCAGAAGGGAAATGAGACAGGAGTTTTCAGGGCATACTCCACCATCAGGGAACTGGTCGTTGACGGTCAGGTGAAAAGGGTACCCGTGGGATACATAGAGACGTATAAACCATTGGGGGCAGGTGTCTATGTGCTGGTAGAGATTCAGGCCCCGAAGGGATACGGGAAGAGCCGTCCGGTGGCCTTTGAAGTATATGCGGACAACGTATCATTTTACAGGGAAAGAAGAAACGCGGACGGAACCACGGATGGGTGGGAAGAGGAAACAGCTGTGAGATACCAGTACGCCATTCCGGTGGCCGGCAGCTCCAATAAAGTCCGTACCAGGACGGTCAGCCGGATAAAGGTGGAGGACTATCCTTCCAGAATGGAAATTCACAAGGTGGAGGACGGGGATTCACTGGTGGGAAACCAGAACATTCTTCAGAAGACCGATGACCAGGGCAGGGTGGAATCAAGCGGAGGCTTTGAGACTGATGTTACGGTAAATGACGCCGGAGATCTGCTGGTTTATAAGGTAAGCGGCCGTAAAGAGAAGCTGGAGGAACGGGGAGATGTAAGGGATATTGCTTACAATCCGAAGACAATGCAGTGGGATGGATACGTGACCAAGTCATTTGACGAATACTCAGAACATATAGTGGAGGGCACGGAAAAGGAGCTTAAGGCCATGTCCGGTGTAAAACCATTGTACCGGCCGGACGGTACCTTTACAGGCAGGGGAATCCGGTTTGACATTTCCGTATCCGGCGCAGTCTTGTCCCTGTACCATGCCATGGAAATTGAAAAAACAGGAGAACATGTCTATAAGGGGGTAAGCGCTTCTGTCAAGGACGGCAAGGTAACGGGGATCATGGACACAAATACCGGTACCCATAAGGAAATACGCGTGGTTGGAGAGGAAAACAGTCCGGACGGTGCCGTGAAAACACATACGGCATCGTGGGATGTATGGGATGCTGTTATTGTGGATAATGACCCTGTAAATCTGTATTTCTATGATTTGACTCAGGTGGATACCAGGGAGAACCCGGATACGGGCGAACTGCTGGTACTGGATAAAAAAGGAAATCCGCTCTGCTTTGCGGACTCCGTTACCGGCATGGCATATGTCTATGATGATTATGGCCGTATGCTGGCATATACGGCGGACGATGAGGGAAATAAGATACTGGTCAAATCCATACAGGTATTAAAAGATGAAAATGGACAAACCATCTATGACAACAAAACAACTGTGGATGATGAGAATGGTCTGCCTATCTATTATACAAGCGGAAATGTAGTGACAAAGGATGAGTCCTGGACAACAGACAGCAGCATGGATTCTAATGGAACTCAGGAAACTTCCGGCGCCAGGCATTTGATTGCCCGCCTGCCCTTTGGATCCTATATACTGGAAGAGCAGGGAGTTCCCTATGACCAGGGATATATCCAGGCCAGATATATGGGGCTTGTACTTCAGGATACGGACCAGGTGCAGAAATATTTCCTGCAGAATGAATTTACCAAGACCGCATTTGCGAAGCTGGATGTGCGGACGCAGAAGGAAATAAGGGGAGCAGTCATGACCCTGTACCGGGCCAGTCTGGACAGTGACGGCAGCCCTCACAGGGAACAGGACGGCATATACAAAAAAGGCCAGGTCCATGCTTCATGGATTAGCGGATATCAGTATGGATGCGATAAAATAGGACTTAATCAGAAAACCTTGATTTGAGGGTTTTACCGATTAAGTCCTATTTTTTTACCCTATTTACCCAATACCCCAAATACTTTATCCAAGAAAGGAAACGCTGATGGCAAAAATTATCGCAGTTATGAACGAGAAAGGTGGAGTCGGCAAATCAGCCACGGCGACCACGCTGGCTTACCTCTTGTCAAAACGAGGATACAAGACTGCTCTAATCGACTTTGACGGTCAGGGACATTCCAGTATTATCTTCGGTGTGAAAAATACTAACAAATTAGAGGTGACAATCAATACCTTGCTTCGCAGGCTGATTGAAGATGAACCGCTGCCGGAGCCAGATAGCTACATACTGAAAACCAAGTGCGGTGTGGATGTTATCCCCTCCAATAGCCAGCTATTTACACTGGAGAGGAACCTGTGTAACGTAGATTTCCGGGAACGTATGCTTTCCCGGTATGTTGACACCATTAAGGACAGATACCAGTATATTATCATCGACTGTATGCCGCAGATGGGTACGCCCATGATTAACGTGATGATGTGCGCAGACAGTATCATTGTGCCGACACAGGCGGAGCTTCTTTCCACGCAGGGACTTACGGAACTGATGAAGCATTATCAGGCAATCCGAAAGAACAGTAACCATCGCCTGCGGATCGCTGGCATACTGATTACCATGGATTCTCCCAACACAATCCTGTCGGCACAGGTCAATAAATTATTGGAAATGGGTTTTGCCGGGAAAGTACCGATTTTTAAGACCCATATCCCCCGTTCCATTAAGGTGGCGGAGGCGGTGCTGTACCATAAGACAATTTGTGAGTTTCTGCCGGAGAATCCTGCGGCGGTTGCCTATGGGAGGTTTGCGGACGAGTTTTTAGCAATCGAAGACTCAGAGGAAATGGAGGTGTGTGCAGTTGGCTAAACCGAAAATCAATTTATCCGATTTTGATGAAATGCTCAATTTTGAGCAGGAATCGAAGTCCCCGGCAGCGGAGGGAGTTCCTGTACCGCAGATGGGCGGTATGATGGAGATGGACTTTGACCAGATGGAGTCTTTTCCAAATCACAGGTTTAAGCTGTACGAGGGGCAGCGTCTTACTGACATGGTGGACAGTATCAAACAGTTTGGTGTTCTGCTCCCGTTAATTGTCTGGCACACTGAGGATGGGAAAAATATTATTCTCAGCGGTCATAACCGTAAAAATGCAGGACAACTTGCCGGACTAACCAAAGGCCCTGTCATCATCAAAGAAAATCTGACGTTTCATGAAGCAAGGCTGATTGTAACAGAAACCAATCTGCGCCAGCGTTCCTTTACGGACATGAGCCATTCGGAGAGGGCATACTGCCTTGCGGAACATTACGATGCACTGAAATCGCAGGGCAAGAGAAACGACCTTTTGGCAGAGATTGAAACCCTCTTAAACCCGCATGAAATCAAAGAAAATCAGACTTCTGCTGAAGTTCAGCACAGGTTGAAAAGCCGGGATAAAATCGGGCAGGAATATGGTTTATCCAGGGATAAGGTGGCGAAATATATTCGCCTTGCAGGGCTGGTTTCAGACCTGATGGAACGGGTTGACACCGGAGAAATTGCTTTCCTTGCCGCCTATGACCTCTCTTTTGTGGAGGACACGGCAAAGCAGCAACAGATTGCCGACCTGATGGAGTCCGACAGCTACAAGGTGGATATGAAAAAGGCGGGACTACTCCGCAGCTACTACGAAACCAGCAAACTAACCGACACAGCTATCGTACAGATACTTTCCGGCGAGAAAACAAGGAAACCCAAGAGCGACAAGCCCCAGCCTTTTAAAATTAAACCAACGGTAATCTCCAAGTATTTTACCACACAGCAGACAACCAAAGAAATAGAGGAAATCATTGACAGGGCACTTGCCTTTTATTTTGAAAACTGGGAACAGGAAATGGAAGGGACGGTTTGAAACGGTGCTAAAGACCATTTTGTGCAGGAGGTTAAATCGAAAAAATATGAATCAAAAATTATTAGCGGCAATAGTAGATGGATATGCATGTTGTATTAAAGCGGATGTAGAAAATATTGCTTCGTTTATTGCTACATACGCACAATATACGGACATATCAATAGTTACTTTGCATATGTATCCTTTGTTGACAACAAGGATAGGATATATTGACCGTTGTTATGATCAAGATTTCATAAGGGAATTACTGCCAGTATTGGTTCCGATGCAATTGGGTGATAAAGAACCGCCTGAGATAGTATACCCTAAAACATATGGAGATTTCAATGAGAAAACAGCACCTATTCCAGACTGGAGTTGTAGCGAAGGGCATGGTTTATTCAATGAAGCAATACCAAAACCTTGCTATGACTGGAATCCAGAGGATTTAGAAATAATCCTAGAAGCGAATGACAGCTTTCAGAACAGATTTAACCAAAATTCAAATATGAAGTTTGAACCGGAAACCGAAAATGAGGATTTTGAAAGGTAGGATGGAACCATTGATAGGGCATTAACCGTTTACTTTGAAAATCAGAACAGGAAATGGAGGTGACAGCTTGAGTAAAGCGACCATCCTTGCCGACCTCTACAAAAAGGCGGTACAGGAGTACACAAAATCCCCGACTGAATGGAAAGGTTTGTTGTCCTGTGTGGCACGGTTTTATAAGCGTTCCTTTGACAATGCTGTGCTGATTTACGCACAGAAACCGGATGCCACGCAGCTCGGCACATGGGATGACTGGCACGATGAACGAATCGGGCGCAGGCTGAATAAGGGAGCTAAGAGCATTGCCGTCATTGATATGAGCAATCCGTCTGCCAGCCTGAAATATCTTTATGACTTCATGGACACTAATGGGACAGAGCAGAGTTTTTGGAACTTTATGCGCTATCATTGGGAGCTGGAAGAGCAGTACCGCCCCAGCCTGATGTTACGGTTCCATGAAAAATACGCTGCGCCGACCTCCAGCATTGAAGCCTGCCTGTATCAACTGGTAAGTAAGCGGGTAGCGCAGATACTTCCGGGTTATATGGAAAATTTCAAGGTGCGGGAAGAGAACAGTCCTCTTTACGGTATGCCGGAGGAGGCAGTCAAAGCAGAATTTCAGGAACTTGTCATCAACAGTGTGGCATACTCGGTTTTTTCCAAATGTGGCGTGGCAACGGAATCATTTGAGGAAAACAGCTTTGAGAATATCATCCGGTATAGCACATTGGGGATGTTCATGGCGCTGGGGAGCTGTACAGTTTCCCTTGCGCGTCCTATTTTAAAAGAAATCCAGCAGGAAATAGAAGCGATTAAAATCGAAAGGAGCCGAATCTATGAGAACAGAACCGTTAATGAACTTCAGTTACAGGCAGGGCGAGAACGGAATGATGTACCCCGAACTTCAGATTTCAGAGAACCCACAGACGGACAGGATGCCGGTGGGCAGGTACGGGAAACTTTGGAAAGAGTATATGATGGAGAAGCACCCACACCGCCTGTCGGAACTGGTGGCGCAGGGCAAAGTCAAAGAAGTGATCCTGAAGGTGGACGAAGAAGCGGAGCAGCGGAAGGAACGGTTGATACAGCAGTTCTTGCTGAAACAGCCGATGCCGGACACCGAGGATACGATGGAGAGAGCCGGCCATATGAACAGCCTGACAAAGCAGGCGGAGGAGATCGTCCTGGACGAACTGGTGATGAAGGTCAGGTAAGACAATCGAATAAGGAACACATAGTGCCGCCCGCAGATGGTATGAAACCGTCTGTGGGCGGCTTTTTTTCTGTCCCGCCTAAAACGGCAGAAATTTCAGGAGAGACAATACCAGCCGCGATTCCAGCCGCATCGCCTGCAAAAGAAAACAGCGGTACAGTGACAGCCACGACACCGGAGCAGACCACACCGGCAGCAGAACAGGATCTTGCTACCCAGTACCGGCTGTTAAGCCGCCTGCGCTCTGACTGTGAATATTTTTTAGGAGCAGGGCAAAGAAGCGAAAAGGATTTGTGGGCAGGGAGTGTGACAGCACAGATTTCCAAGATGCGGGAGTTATACGATGCTGTGCCTGAAAAACCCGAATGGCTGACAGAGCAGGATATTATCCGATATGAAAGGCAAATGTCCCCTCCCGCCATGCCTGTGCTTGACGAGGAAGAAATCTCCGACCTCGTGGATGTGGTGCTTTGCGCTGATGATGTGACGCTTGATACACGGGAATGGCTGAAAGAAATCTGCGATTTTTTCGGGGGCGGGCATAAAAAGTCTACAAAGGCAAATGTGTTCAGATCCTTTTATGGCAAGCTGGATACGGATTACACAACCAAAACCGGCGATTACCTACATATCACTGCTATGGATGACGGCCTTGCTTTTGAGATAGAGGGGCAGAGGTTCTCCTTTTCATATCGGGAACTGGCTGACCGGATCGACCGCCTGATCCTGCAAGGTATTTATCCGTTTAGTGCCGAGGACAGTATGCTGGACGATTACGCCATTCCGGATGAAGCCGATGAGATGAACGGTGCCGGGAAGGAACTGGAGGATATGGGCGGACAGCCGGAACCGTTAGACGGAGAGCAGATCATAGCGGATTTTTTGAGGCTCGGCTCCGGTGTAAGTGGTGGCAAACAGAGAATTTACCGTGCTGTTCTGGCCATGCAGTCGAAGAAAGACCGGCAGGCCTTTATCAAGCAGGAGTATGGCTGGTATAGTATTTCAAGCCAAGGACGGCACTTAGAGGCCACTCCAACAAATGGTATCATGATAGAATACCGCACAGGGGAACAGCATTTCCGCCAGCAGCTTTCATGGGCAGAGGTGGAACGTCATATTGTGGAGTTAGTGCGGCAGGATGTCTATCTGACTGAAGAAGAAAAAGAAGAATTAGAAGCGCTGGAAGAACAGCATCTTACGGAGGAGGAATTATTGGAGGACAGCCTGCCGTCCGTTCAGGCAGAGCCAGAAATCCGCCAGATCACACTGTTTGATATTGCACCTAAAACAGATACCTATGAGGACACAGACGGCGGCGACAATGACAATCTGTTTGATAAGAACACCACCGAGCCGGAGCAGCTCCCATTTAAAGAGGGCGACCGCATCTACTATCGAGGCCAGCTATATGAAATCCTGCGGTTCCTGCATGATGGGCGCACCGTGGAAATCGGCGAGATTTCCCAGCTTCAGAACCTTGCCGGGTTTAAAATCAGGGAGCGTGTGCCGCTTTCGGAAATCGCAGACAGCAAACTGCTGAAAAACAGCTATTCCGAGGGAGAAATTGCGGAGATGGTGGTGGGAGCCGTTCAAAGCGGCGACAACTCCGGGGAAACCAAAGAGGCACTAAAAGCTGCCCTGCAAGTGAACCAAGCGAATGATGGGTATGCCGACGCGGTTATGAAGGACTTTGACAGCCGTGTTTCAGGGCGGGGGTTGAATTACCACTATTCCGAAGAACACCATCTCTATGACGGAGGTGCAAAGACCAAATGTAAAAATAACATCGCCGCCATCCGTCTGCTGAAAGAATTGCAGACGCAGGGACGCATGGCAACCGCAGAGGAACAGATTACCCTTGCCCGTTTCGTGGGCTGGGGCGGTCTTGCAAATGCTCTGACGCCGGGAAAATCCGGCTGGGAAAGTGAATATGAGGAAATTAAGAGCCTGCTCACAGAGGAAGAATTACTGTCAGCGCAGGAAAGCACCCTTACCGCCTATTATACCGAGCAGAGTGTCATCGGACATGTCTATCGTGCGCTGGAGCGGTTTGGTTTCCGGGGCGGGAACATCCTAGACCCTGCCATGGGAACAGGCAACTTTTATTCTGTGCTGCCGGAGAGCATGGAAAACTCCAAGCTGTACGGCGTGGAGCTGGATACGGTATCCGGGGAGATAGCAAGGCAGCTCTATCCAGAAGCAGAAATTCAGGTCAAGGGGTTCGAGCAGACGAGCTATCCCGACCACTTTTTCGATGCGGTCATCGGCAATATCCCCTTTAACTCGATCCGGGTGGACGATCCCCGCTATAACCGCCATAACTTCCGTATCCATGATTACTTTCTGGCAAAATCACTGGATCAGGTGCGGCCGGGTGGAATTGTGGCGGTCATCACTTCCAAGTACACCATGGATAAGGCAAACTCCAAGGTGCGCCGGTATTTGGCACAGAGGGCGGAGCTGCTGGGCGCCATCCGGCTCCCGAACAACGCGTTCAAGCAGGTGGCTGGAACAGAGGCTACCACGGACTTATTGTTCCTGCAAAAGCGGGAACGGGAAATCGTGCCGGACGAGGACAACAGCCCATGGATTTCCATTGAGGAAAATGAGGATGGTATCCCTCTGAACACCTATTTTATCAACCACCCGGAAATGGTGCTGGGCAAGATGGTGTTTGACGAGAGCATGTTTGGCAATGAAAAAACCACCGCCTGCCACCCAATCGAGGGTGACGATCTGAATGAGCGGCTGGAACGGGCTGTTTCCTATCTGGAGGGCGAGTATCACGAGGCCACATCGGAGTATGCCGAGGAAAAGGGCGTATTAAAGGACTCCCTCCCCGCTGACCCTGCGGTCCGCAATTTCAGCTATGCCATACAGAATGACGCCATTTATTTTCAGGAAAATTCCCGTATGTACTTGCAGGATATTACAGGCAAAAAGGCGGAGCGTATCCGTGGCATGGTGGGGATCACCGCCGCTGTCCGCACGCTTATCGATTTTCAGAACCAGCAGTCCGGGGACTTGCCCACGGTGGAGTATGAACAGAAGCTGCAAGGGCATATCGACCATCTGAATAAGGTTTACGACCGTTTTGTAAAAAAATACGGCTACCTCAATTCTTATGGCAACGTGATTGCCTTTTCACGGGACGCTAACGCCCCGCTCCTGCGCTCCATTGAGTGGGAGAGCAAAACAGAAAAAGGCGTGTTTGAAAAGTCCGCGATGTTCTACAAGGCGACCATCAGACCCAAGGTCATATCCAAGGTGGTATTTTCCGCAGAAGAAGCCTTAAAGGTTTCGCTCAATGTAAAAGGCAGGGTTGACCTTTCCTATATGTCGTGGCTGTACCAGATGCCTGACGGCAGGAAGGCAGAGCCGGAGGAAATCATAGCGGAGCTGGGGGACGCTATTTACCAAGACCCTGACGAATACAGCGGGAACCCGCTCTCCGGCTGGCAGACCGCAGGGGAATATCTAAGCGGCTATGTCAAGGATAAGCTGACGACAGCCATCCTGCGGGCAGAGGAAGAACCGGAACGGTTTACCCGCAATGTGGAGGCTCTACGCACCGTGCAGCCGGAACCGCTGACCCCGCAGGACATCAGCTTTTCCCTGGGAACACCGTGGATACCGCTGGACGTGTATCAGGATTTCATGTATGAAACTTTTAAGACCGCTGGATATAACCGGAATGGGCGTTACGCTGTGGAGCTGGAGTTTTCCAAGTTCAGTGGTGCCTACTTTATTTCAGGCAAAAGTGCAGAAAAGTCCTCCGTAACGGCCAACCAGACCTACGGCACCGGGCGCATGAACGCCTATGAGATACTGGAAGCGTCCTTGAACCTCCGTTTTGTGGAGGTAAAGGATCGGATGGACTATGTGGACGAGAATGGTGAGGATAAAGTCAAATATGTCCTCAATAAAAAGGAAACCATCCTTGCCCGTGAAAAACAGGCGCAGATCAAAGGGGAGTTTGAACGATGGCTGTTTGCCGACCCGGAGCGTGGGGCGCGGCTGACGAAACTTTACAATGATAAATTCAACAATATCCGCCCCCGTGTGTATGACGGTTCCGACCTTGTTTTCCCGGACATGTCAGAGGATGTCCATCTGCGGCCCCACCAGCGGGATGTAATCGCCCATGGACTTTATGGGGAGGGCAACCTGCTGATGGCCCATGAGGTAGGGGCTGGCAAGACCTACGCAGCCATCGCCCTGGCCTATGAACTGAAGCGGCTGGGAAAAGTACATAAGCCGCTGTTCGCCGTCCCCAACCACTTGGTAGGACAGTGGGCAGATGCCTACATGGAGTTGTACCCCAATGCCAATATTTTGGTGGCGGAAAAAAGGGATTTTGAGAGGAAGAACCGCCGTCGTTTTGCCGGGCGGATTGCCGCCGGGGACTATGACGCTATCATTATGGCACATTCCAGTTTTGAACTGATTGGCCTGTCCAGAGAACGGCAGCTTGCAGCCATGCAGGCGGAGATTGATGCCGTGACCGAAGCCATCAGTGAACAGAAGGCAAAGAGCGACAAGGACTGGTCCCTGAAACAGATGCAGATATTCCGCAAGAACCTCCAGTTCCGCTATGACCGCCTGTTTAACGCAGACAAGAAAGATGATGTGATCAACTTTGAGGAATTGGGCGTGGACGCCCTTATTGTAGATGAGGCCCATGCCTATAAGAACAATTTCTCCTATACGAAAATGCGGAACGTGGCCGGTGTCAGCGGGGCAAGCAGCCAGCGGGCGATGGATATGCACCAGAAATGCCAGTACATCAATGAAATCAGCGGCGGCAAGGGCGTAGTATATCTGACCGGTACGCCAGTGAGCAATTCGATGGCGGAGCTGTATGTACTGCAAAAAACTTTGCAGCCGCAGGAACTGGAGCGCCGTGACCTGCTTATGTTTGATGAGTGGGCGGGAACCTATGGCAAGGTGGTTTCCTCATTGGAAATTAAACCGGAGGGCAACGGCTATCAGATGAAAAACCGCTTCTCCCAATTTCATAACCTGCCGGAACTGATGAATATGTTTGCCATGATTGCAGACATCAAGACGGCGGATATGCTGGACTTGCCCACGCCAAAACTGAAGACAGGAGGTACTCAGGTTGTAAAGACGGCCTGCACCCCGGAGCAGAAACGGATTGTCATGGAACTGGCGGAACGGGCGGAGAATATCCGAGCCGGTACAGTGGACAGCAGTGTGGATAATTTCCTGAAGCTGACCCATGAGGCCCGCCTGCTCTCCATTGACCCACGGGCGTTAGACCCCACCCTGCCGGATGACCCGAATACCAAGCTCAATGTCTGCGCCCGGAATGTGGCGCAGATTTACCATGAGACAGCAGAGGAGCGGCTGACACAGCTTATCTTCTGTGACCAAGGCACTCCTAAATATGACGGCAGCTTTAATTTCTATGAAGCGATGAAGGCGGCGCTGATTGCACAGGGCGTGAAACCGGAGGAGATTGCGTTAATCCATGACGCCAAAACAGACGCCCAGCGGGAACAGCTGTTTGAAAAGGTAAGGAAGGGGGAAATCCGTATCCTGATGGGCAGCACCGAAAAGATGGGAACCGGCATGAATGTTCAAAATAAGCTGGTTGCACTCCACCATCTTGATGTACCGTGGCGGCCCTCCGACTTAATCCAGCGCGATGGCCGTATCTTGCGGCAGGGCAACGAGAATGAGGAAATCTCTATCTTGAATTACATCACGGAAAATACCTTTGATGCCTACCTCTGGCAGATTTTAGAACAGAAACAACGGTATATCAGCCAGATCATGACCGGCCGTTCCGCCCTTAGAACCTGTGAGGATTTAGACGAAACGGTTTTGCAGTATGCTGAGTTTAAGGCGCTTGCAACTTCTGACCCAAGGGTGAAGGAAAAAATGGAGGTGGATAATGAAATTAACCGTCTGACCGTGCTGAAATCGGCGTGGCAGGTACAGCAGAATGATTTACGGTTCAATATTACCAAGCGTTATCCGGATGCAATAGCGAAAACGACCCGTAAAATAGAGGGTATGGCCGCAGACCTTTCCACCTATGAAAAAGAGCGGCTGGAAGAATTTCAGATGGTCATTGATGGAAAAATCCATGGGGAACGTACCAAGGCGGCAGAGCATTTCATGGTGAGGTCCCGTAAACTGGGACGGGAAAGCGGTGATACCCTTGATATTGGCGCTTATGCCGGGTTTAAGGTTCGGCTACTGCGCGATTGGGCTGGCGGTGTGAATATTCAGCTTTGCGGGAAATGTACGTATCAGACGGATATGGGGGATTCAGAACTGGGAAACATCACACGTATCGAAAATCTGGCACAGCGTATTGCCGAGCATAAAAAAGACGAGGAGATTAATCTGGAAAGCCTGAATCAACAGTTTGCGGCATCTAAAGCAGAGAGCGAGAAACCTTTTGCGGATGAGAAACGGCTGGCGGAACTGCAACAGCGGAAGGTATCCCTTGACCTTGCGCTGGAATTTAAGGACGACGGCGATGATGTGATGGCGGAGGATGGCAGCGAAGAGGAAACAGTAAACACAGCAGGCACACCTGTGACACCAAGAAGTCCGCTCACGCTGGAACAACGGCTCTACCAGAAACTGGCGGTGTTTGCCCTCCCCATACTGGAAGGCAGTGCTTACTATATGAAGCTGAAATCAGAAGGCTATGAGGATTTGACACTCGAGGCCATTGGTGGCGGTGAGTACAGCATTGCCCACTATTACAGGAAAGACGGCGATGCCATGCGCGACCCTGAAATTACCTTTATCATTGATAAGAAAAACAAATCCATTCACCCCACTTCGTTCCTTCAGGATGAAATGGGGATTTTTTATGAAACAGAGACCGCTTCTCCTGAACAGGTAAAAGGGGTGGGGCAGTTTATGAGCGAGTGGTTCACCAGAATTAAAAATCAAGGTTTTGAGCCGGACACAGTGAAGACCTACGAACAGGAGGAAGAACAGGAATATGAGAGATAGGAGGGAGCTCTATGAAGCATGATATATCCCCGGAGCTGGCCGCCGCCTTTACAAAAAGGGCGGCGGCGCTCGGCTTTGAGATAAGAACCGCTTTTGCAAACAGTGATAAAAAGCTGTGTCTGATTGCCTATCAGGGACAGACGGAGGTGTGCCAATTTGAATTGTATGGGGGTATGCGTTACTTCCCGGACAATCCCCTGGTTGTGGAGCGAAAGCAGCTCAACGCACTTTTGCTGGATATGAAGCAGGCCCACGACCTTTATGCCGATGCAAGGCCGTTTGTGCTTAGAGGAATCCACAAAGAGGACGGCTACCGGCTGATTTCCGAATTTGGTGACACCGTGCTTGCTGCAAGAATGGGTAAGGATAATGAAGTCCGTTTTACAACGTGGCAGTACGATTATGACCGTATAGGGGTTCATCGGGGGAATTACTACGAAACCAACTATGAGGGCGCAAAACTTGATTTTGCGGTCCGTGCAGGACTGATTGATAAGAAGCAGCTTTTTACCAAGGATGAACTGGTGGCACTCCATGACGCCTGCGTGTTCCGAGGGCGAAACGATGATGAGATCATCTACGAGGACGGGAGAAAATTGCAGGCTGTCATGGAAAAGGTGGAGGATAATATTCCCGACCTGATTTTTGTCAGAGAACAGCCGGAACAGGAGGACGGACTTGGAATACAGCCAGATTAATGCCCTTTTCAAGCGTAATCACAATGATTATGAGCTATGGAATTTAACCCTGCCCCGTGAGAAGATTCAGGAAATACGGCAGGTGCAGGAGGATATATCCGGCGATTTGCGGCAGATTTTTGAGGAGCTGCCCCTTGATGACGGGCAGATGGAAAACAAGATCCATTTCGCTCTTCCCCATCAGGACGGGCTACGGATCGTCACCGTGGATATGGGCGAGGGTTTTGCGGACAGGAACCGCTACAATGGAAGTTCTGTCCGGGGATCACGGGAGGAAATCATTTCAGAGCTTCGTGAGACTTTAAAAGCGCAGGGTTATGCACTTCGTTCCAATGCCGCCTTTGCAGATGTGGACGTGATTGCCACCCTGCAAAAAATCATGGAGCATAACACAGATTTCTTTCAGACAGATTTTCAGTACGATGTAGAAAAGCTGCGGGAGGCCGCTGAGGATCGCGGAGGATACCGTGGATTCTTCTGGTTGACCCGGAAAGGCGGAACATGGTGTTTCCCAGAACGGGACGTTTATATCCGTAACACAAGTACAGCCAATACCTGGATGTTTTACGGCGGCTGCGGCAGTGAAAATGTAAAGGCCTATTGGATCGGCCTGAAACGCGTGGAGGGCGATGACAGGAAAATCATTGGTGATATTGTGGAAATGGACTACCAGAAGCACCTTGACTATCTCTGCACCCATTCCCTTGACCCTGCCTATGTGGAGGTGGTATTCAAGAGTCCGAATGATGTCCGCACCTTTTCTTATCAGGAGTATCAGAAAAACTGGCAGTCCATCAGCCAGCGGTACGGGACGGTGGAGCGTGTGAAATATCTGGTGGAAAATCAGCAGGAACTTGCTCGTGCGGTTCTCTCAGCACACGGACTGATTTGGGAGGCAGCCGAACCGATGGAGATTGATACTTACTTAAATCGCATGGAGCAGGAACGGCTCCACGATTATGGTTATACTGTCGGTGACGTGCGGCGCATTGGCCCACTGGACGCTGAAAAAGCGGTAAAGCATGGACTGGAGTGTTTTGCCCTGCATCAGGACAGTACGAAGGAACTGATCGCCGGCCAGGAAAACTTTCAGCAGCATTTGTTTCATGACGGTTTATTTGGCATAACCGGGCAGGAAAATCAGCTTTTGCAGTATCTTAAGCAGGACTGCGTCCCGCTATTTACACCGGAGGAAAGCGCATTGATCTGCCGCCTTGCTATCCAGTCAGGAAAGGAAGCCGGCCGGGACAGCGCCGGTTTGCTGGACAGCATTATCCGCAAGGCAGAGCTGTCGATGGGGCAGTCGGAACGTGTGGAGTGTGAACCATGCGTGGAATATGACCATGAGGAACAGGAGGAACTATGAGGGATTCTTAAAGCCTTATCAGGTGGAGCAAATCAAAAAGAAATACCCCGTTGGCACACGGATTCAGCTTGACCATATGGAGGGCGAGCGTGATATGCCGGACGGCCTTTGTGGGACGGTAAAATTCGTTGACGATTAAGGGCAGCTCCATATGCGCTGGGATAATGGGCGCTCCCTTACCCTAGTCACGACCGTGGATGACTTTCATATCCTGCCGCCACAGGAACAAGGAGATAGCCTTAAACCAGAGAAACCCATTTCTGAAGAACCGGACGCCAGGTACGAACCTATGAACTTTTACGTGGATTACATCAACCTCACTGTGATGACAAAAATTGACCACGTGCGGCTTCAGGCAGACTATGCCACAAAAGAAAAGGCTTATGTCAAGTCTGTGCTGAACGCACTGCACCAAGGTGTTCAGGTGGTGTATGGTACGGAAATCTTTGACCGTGATACGGCAGGCGGCTATGTGTTGCTCCCCGGCGTGGTGCAGTCCAAGGATACCGGCGAGCTGTGTATTGCCCTGCTGGAATTGGATTTGCAGTCCTCCGGCGAACACTGTGCCACAGACTTCCTGATTCGTTATGGCTGTATCAGCCAGTCTGAGCAGGAAATGCCGGATGATGTGCGTAAGTTCCTCCGGGAAACCTATGGAGCTTATGATTACGGCTATACCGCCACGCTGACCGATGACATCCATGTGGATAAGAGCAGTCTTCCACCGGAGATGCGGGAGGTGCTGGAACATTTTAGGGAACACGAATTTATCCCCTATGACCCCAAATACCATTTCCAAGGCACAGAAGCCGCGCCAGAAGATGAGGGGGAACTGGAGCACGGATGAAAAGCAATGTAAAACCGCTTGTTTAAGTTCCTGCGATTTGGTAGAATAATAACAATAGATTGGAGATGAGAAAATGGTGGAAACAATGCAGACATATATTCTGATGCACAGGGAAATCCCCGTGGCGGAAATCCGTCTGGACAGCGAAACGACCTCTGTTTCCGCTGTTCAGGAGATAATTAACCCGGCTCATGTTCCGGTGGGCATCCCTGTTAAAAAAGGGAAGATTGACCGCGCCGCGCTCAATGAATGGTGGCGGGGGCGGGCAATCCCTGCAAGCCGTGCCGGCCTGCGCCATGCATTGGAGGAACTGCACATCAGTTCCCCGCAGGTGTTGTTGGAGAAATGCCTGGGGCTTTCCCTGTCGGATCAGTATTGGATCTGCCCCGCCGATAGGCAGGTTTCGTGGCATGAAGTCAACTTTTTTGAAAATCCGTTTTCCGAGGATGTGGGCAATATCCTGTTTGGTCACCCGTCTAACGGCGAAGCGGTCAGCCTGATGTCGCCGGATAATACTTCGGACGGCTGGCTGAAGAAGAAATGGGCGATCCTCGACGGGAAACGCTGCCTGCTCAAAGGAGGAAGCGGTGCGACCCAGCAGGAGCCGTATAATGAGGTGCTGGCAAGCAGGATCATGGAGCGGCTGCATATCCCCCATGTCCCATACACGCTGACCGTGCAGGAGGATTATCCGTACAGCGTTTGCGAGGACTTCATTACGCCGGATACAGAACTGGTGACGGCGTGGCATATCATGCAGACGCAGCCAAAACCCAACCACGTCTCTGTATACCAGCATTACTTAAACTGCTGTGAGGCGTTTGGCATCCCCGGTGTGAAGGACAGCCTTGACCGTATGCTGGTATTGGACTACCTGATTGCCAACGAGGACAGGCACTTAAACAACTTTGGTGCTGTCCGCAATGCCTGCACATTAGAGTGGTTAGGCTGTGCGCCGATTTACGACAGCGGCACCTCCCTCTGGTTCGACAAGCCATGGACGATGATCAATGCAGGCGCAAAGGCGTCCAGCAAGCCGTTTAAGACTACCCATGATGAGCAGATCAAGCTGGTGACCTCTTTTGACTGGTTTGACATTACAGCGCTGGCGGGGATTGACGAGGAACTGCGGGAACTGATAAAAGGCTCCCTCTTTATCGACGCGGCCCGCACGGACGCCCTTTGTGCCGGCCTGCTTGGGCGCGTGGAGCGGCTGGCGCGGGTGATGGAGGAACGCCGGGGGTCTTACCCGGTAGATGACCGGTCTGCGGATGTGACGGAGAATGTGGCATACAGCGGAGAGGAAATGGAGCGCTGAAAAAATAAGGAGGATTGCAGATATGGCTGATGAAAAGCGGAAAGAGACAGATGAGGAACTGATGGAACGGTTTGACGCTTTCGTGCGTTCCACACTGCTGGAGGAAGGAAATAAGCTGCGTGAGGAAAAGGGTTATCCCCCTCTTTCGGAGACGGATCTGGAGGATGTGGATACACTGTCTGCCCTGAAGGAAACATTCGGAAAAAAAGATTGATTGTCAATAAAATACAGCGCCGCCCGGAAGTGGTTTTTATCACTTCCGGGCGGTGTTTTTGCGTTGTGGAGGTGAGAAAATGCGGACGCAATCACGGACCATGCCCTTTACCGAGGAACAGATGCAGCAGATTTATAACACGAACCTGATTGATTTTGCCGTCCGGCACGGATTTGAAATCGAAAAGGGCGACAGGAATACCGTCCATGTAAAACACAGCGGCGGTTTGTACTTATTCAAGCACGGGCGGGGGTATATCTGTTTCTCGAAAGAGGGTTCTAAAGGCAACATTGTGGACTTTGTGCAGGAGTACATGGGGGCAAGCGACTTCAAGAGCGCGGCAGAGATGATCCTGAACTGCCGTGCCTATGAGCAGACAGAGCATTACATTCCACCCGTGGAGAAGAAACCGCGCGGCGAGCTGGTGCTGCCGCCAAGGGACAGGAGCTTTGACCGTACAATTGCCTACCTGACCCGTACCCGTGGCATTGAAAAGGAAATCGTCTATGCCATGATGGAACAGGGGCGGGTATATGGGGCGAGGACAGAAAAAGGCGGATACAGCTTTCATAACTGTGCTTTTGTTGGCTATGATGAGGGCGGAAAACCCCGGTACTGCGCCCTACGTGCTCCAAGCGCGGACAGCCATTTCCGGCAGGATGTAGAAAACTCGGATAAAACCTACGGCTTTATCATGGAGGGGCGTTCCAACCGTGTGTATGAATTTGAAGCTCCCATCGACGCCATGAGCCACGCCACGCTCTGTAAGCTAAACGGAATTGACTGGCGGGAGGATCACCGGGTATCGGAGGGATGCCTGTCGGATAAGGCCCTTGCCCGTTATTTGAAACTCCATCCGGAAGTCACGGAGATCGTATTCTGCTACGATAACGATATAGATGGCAAGCTGGCGGATGGCACGCCTCACAACCACGGACAGGCGCAGGCGGAGATTTCCGCAGAGAAATTTACAAAACTAGGCTATCTATGCTTTATCCAGACCCCGAGGACCAAGGACTTCAATAAGGACTTAACTACGTTCCGGGCGATGTTGCAGGCCAGTGAAGAAGCGGAGAATGGGGTACAGCCAGGAGGACTTATATGAAAGCAGTTTTGATTTGCGGCGGGATTATCGTCGGACTTGTTGCGGTGGTTTTGGCAGTCGCCCATGGAAAGCGTATGTGCCGGTATGCCACGGCCTTCCTGGAACATTATTGATGTGGCACAGGCAGACTTTTGTTTTCGCCCTTTTGGGAGCGGAGCGACCAACAGCCCTCACCGCTTGCGGTGGGGGTTACTTTATGCCAAAATCTTGGATTTTGGAGTTAAGGCAGGAATAGGGTTGTTAAACAACCCACGGAAACACCGTACAGGCAAAGCCTGTACCCTTGTTAAACAGCAACTTGCGTTGTTAATTTTCGACTAACGCCGAAAGGAGGGCGCTAATGTCAAAAAAGGCCGACCGAATCATCACATCGGTCTATCTGACAAAAGAAATGTGCGGCCAGATTGACAAGCTGGCTGACCGGGAGCATATCTCCCGCAACGAACAAATACGGAGGTTCATAAAAAAGGGATTGACAGTGGACGGCTATACCGAAGATATTGATTTTATCGCCAGCATCATCCGGCAGGAATTTACCGCCGTCTACCACATCGGGGATATCAAGGCGGTGGTGGAGCAGCAGACAAACCGGCTGGCAAAAATGCTGATGAAGTCCGGTAAGATGGACGCCGCTGCATTTTTCTTATTGATAAAGGTATTGATGAATGTAGCCCATGATGGTACACAGGACGAGTTTGACCAGATGTTGAATGAGGCCGTCACGCTGGGCGTGGACTATATGCAGAGAAAGGATTTCCAGATTAACAGCTTTTTGCAGGACACGGACCATCTCCGTTCCTTTGCGGATAAATTGTAGGAGGCGCTTATGGCAAACGATATTGAATACAGTAAATTTTTAATGCAGATACAAAAAATGGTTAAGGAAAGTCTGTCGGAACAGAACATCAATGCAGACGTGTATATCCAGAAAGTTACGAAAAACAATAATACAGAGTTCATGGCTCTTGTGATACATACGCCGGGGGAAGCAGTATCTCCACAGATTTATCTGGATTCCTTTTTTGTACAGTGCCAAAAGGGAAAAGCGATTGAGGAGATTGCCGCCGAATTGATTTCCAGTTATGCACAGAATAAAGACTTTGAACTATCTGATGTAAAAGGATTCGTGACTGATTTTGATAAAGTGCAGGAGTTTTTACGGGTACAGCTTATCAATAAGGAATTTAACAGCGAAAAGCTGCAGCATACACCACACAGAGATTTTGAGAACACAGACTTGACAGCGGTTCTGCGGATACATTTGCCGACGCAGGAATATGGGGAGGCTACGATTCTGGTGTCCGATGCACTGTATTCGTACTGGAACAAATCCATGGAGGAATTATATCCGCTTGCCCTGCACAATACCATGGAGGCAAACCCGGCGAAAATCAGCAGTATGCTTGAATTTGTAAAAAATATGTTTTGGGATAATTGTATCGGGGAAGATATTAAAAACTTCCAGATGGAGCCGTATGAACAGTATGTCCTTTCCAACTCCACGAGCGTGGGCGGAGCAACAGTCCTGTTATACCCGGAGGTTATGGAACATCTGGCGCAGGGGGCTGGCGCAAATTTCTTTATTCTCCCCAGCAGTATTCATGAAAGTATTTTGATACTGGATACCGGGGAAATGGATGCCAAGGAACTTCAGGCAATGGTAATGTCAGTAAACCAGACGAATGTATCGCCGGAGGAGCGGCTTTCCGACGAAGTGTACTATTATGACAGGGAAGAACACTGTTTAAGCATGGCTACGGGCAGGGAAGCAACGCAGGAGTTAAAGGAACAGCTGCGGCAGGCAGGAGATAACAGCATGGAGCGGCCAGAAGAATTGGAAAGGTAGGTGTAAACTTGTCGCAGACAAAACGATATATGGAGCTGGCCGCATTGACGGGCAACAGACCTCTGGACTGTTCCTATCATGCGGCTTTTTATCTGCTGTCCCAAGAACCGGAGCTTTTTGAAACCGCCCGGAAATGTGTGACAGTGGACGGCATTGAATTTGCGAAAATCAAACGCTTGACTAAAGGCTTTGATGAAACTTCCCGGCAGATTATCGACCTTGCCCACAACCTGTTTTCGTGGACGGGCAAATGCAAAGTAACGCCCTTTGATATTTCCAGACTGGGCTATCCCTATATGGAGCAGGCGTGCAATGCCATTTTCATTGCGTCCGGCGAGGTTCAGGTGCAGATACAGGCAGCCGAAAATGGGGAGCCTGAAATGCTGCTGGACGATTCCCCCTACCAGCGGACGCAGCGTGTCCACCGGCAGATTGACCAGATGTGGGCGGAAAAGCTGTCTGGGCAGGACGATACCGAGGATATGGAGCATTGAAAGGAGGAACTTATGATAACCGGAGTGATTAAAAATAATGCCAGAAACGGCAGTAAGCTGATTGTGACACTGCCGTGCAGCCTGTATGATTTGCGTAATCATCTGGCAAGTATCGGCATTACGTCAGAGGCTTCTAAACTGACGGTGGGCGGCACGGAAAACATTAAGGTGCAGCTTGCGGCGGCGGAGCCGGTGGGCGAACCGGTGCTGTCCAAGCTGGCGCAGGACGATACGCTGACCGGCCTGAATGTGGCGTGTCAGGAAATCCGCAGGAACTGCCCGTTTGGGTATGAGGAATTTATGGATATGCTCTGCCCCAAAAAAGATACGGTGATGGACAGATTTCATTTCTGCCAGCCGTATTGCACCACGCAGCCCAGCACGGCTACCGGCGTGAGGTATCTGATTGAGGAAGCCGACCGTTACCGCATGACAATGGAAAATTACGCCCGTACGTGTAAGGCGGCGGAGGACGAGGAATACGGCGCACCAGAGGACGATTGGGAACGCTGACGGGAGGTGACGGCCTATCTCCAGTATAGTTTACAAGCAGCGTTTCAAGAATCCTAATTATAAAAGCACAGCAAGCAAGAACTATGCCCATATCCGTTATATCGCCACCCGTCCAAGGGTGGCAAAGAACGAGGGCATGAACCACGGCCTGTTTGGAAAGCTGGCGCCCGGAGCCGTCACCTCGTTTGAGGACTGGCGGGACATCGCACGTCTGGTCTACCAAAATTCCAAGAAGCACATCACCATGTATCGCAGTGTGGTTTCCTTTGACGAGGCCATCGCCGAAGAACTGCTGCTGACCAATCAGTCGGCATGGCGGCGCTACATTGACAACCATATCCTGACGATTGCGAAAAAGAACGGAATACAGGTGGAAAATCTGCGATGGGCGTGTGCGCTGCACAAGGAGAAGAACCACCCCCATATCCATGTGGTGTTTTGGGATACTTCCCCGGAGGCTACCAAAATCAAAAACCCTTTTACGCCGCCTGCTGTGCCTAATGCAATCCGCAGGCAGATGATTAAAGACACCTTTGCCGATAAAATCCGGGCATTCGGACAGGAAAAGAATTTTGCCGCCGCTGAAATCCGGCGGCTCACTGATGGGCTGGTGGACGAGTTTGAACGCAGTATCCGCCAGCTTGAAGCAAGAAAATATAAACGGTTGCGGGAGGAATACGACGCTGAGGACGAGTTTTCAGACACCTTCGATTTTGGAGATAAGGTACTGGACGCCATCGCTAACCGGGTGTCCAAAATCAAGGCGGCCCTGTCGGGACATGGTCGGATTGCTTATCAGCTTTTACCGCCTGATGTGAAAAAACAGGTGGATGCGCTGGTTCGTTTCCTTTTGAAGAACGTCCCCGCATTGCGTGAGCAGAAAGAGGCTTATGTGCAGAGTAAGCTAAAAATGACCCTGCTCTATGGCGGCAGCAAGGACTATATTGCTTCAATGAAAACCAGATTTGATGCAGAAGCGGATAAGATTATTGCCAATCGGATTTTAGGCATGGTAAAAACGCTGAACCGGCTGGATAGTGAAGGGCGGTCCGCCGAGTACCGGAAGGAACTCCGCCTGTCTTATATGGAAACCATGCTGTTGGAAACACTCTCCATGCTCTCCGGCCTGACGGACGCCAATAACCAGCAGCTTGAGGACGGGCGTCTGAATGCTGGCGGCAATCTTTCTAAGGACGCAAAAAAAGAATTGTATCTCCAAAATCAAGATAAAGGCTACGAGCATTGACCCAGCCGCTTTCCGGCCGGGCTTTTCCATGCCGGAAAGGAGAACCGTGGATATACAACAAAAAAGATATTATGACGGGTGCGGTGTCGCCAACCATGGCAGCGCCGCATTTTACGAGTATCCCGAAGGCCATCCCTGCAAGGGCTGTCCGTATCAGTTCCCTGTAAGTGTACCGAGCTGTACCATGGGTAGCCGGCCGCCAGACTGTGTATGGCATTTCTATCAAAAAATGATAAGACGGAGGAAATGAGTTGAAAACAAGACAGGAATTTTTAGAGCACTTCTTTACCCGGCTGCGGCAGGCAGGGTTCCGGGTGGAGCCGCTGCCGGACGGCGACCTTGCCGCCGAGGTTTACGCCGGGAATCCCCTGCTCTGCGTGGTGACACGGGATGGGGAGATCATCTATGAAACCTATGACCGCGATAACGCACGGGCGATGACACAGGCGGCGGAAGAAACACGCAGGGCGCAGGACTGCCACAGTGAGCCGCCCTTCCCCAACATGGAACGCATGGAAACGGTCAACCTGACCGGCGGCGCCTATTATAAAGTGTTCGAGAGCGCCACCGTGGTTCTGCTCTGCCGCAGGACGGAGCTGTTCGGCTATGAATTTGTGACCTGCCAGAAAGCCGTTCCCAAGCATAACACCCGGCGCTTTTACCGGGGACAGTATTTTTATGACCCTGTGGCTGCACAGGAAAGCTTCATGGAGCGCAGCGGCTTGACACTGCAAAGCCCACCGCAGTTCTCCCATGAGGAACTGCGGCTGCTGGTATCCTGCTGTACCAGGGCTGTCTGTCTGGATAATGAACTGGATACCACTGACGAAAACCGGATCAATTCCCTGATGGCAAAGATGGAATATTATCTTCCCTCCGAGCAGGAGTTGTCCCCACTCCACTGTTTTCAGAATGAACCAGAAAGGGGTATGACCCATGAAAAGTAAGACTGAATTTTATAAGGCGTTTTTTGAAGCCATCGAGAAAAAGGGATTTTCCATACGTCCGCCGTCCTCACCGGACTATGTGGCCAATCTCTATTACCGGGATAAGCCCATCGCCTTTTATGGCAAGCAGGACGCCATCATCAAAAACCCGTTTGTAGAGGTGGACGAGAAGCTGATTGACCGGCTCCAGAGCCTTGCGAGGACAACTGCTATCGGCTGCGGCATCTGCTCTGACAAGCCCTTTGACGATTCACTTGCCGCCAAGGAACAGGGCGGTGTGGTAAAAATCAATGAGCAAAACGGGGTGGTGCTGGCGTGTAAGCACCATCCCATCTTTGACTATGTGCTGTCCACCTACCGCAAGGACGCCGAGCATGGGAACGTCGCCATCCAGCGGCAGTATTTTTATAACAAGGAGGCCGCCTTTGAGAATTTTGCCCTGCGCAGCGGCCTTGTGGATGAAAAGAAGCTGTTTTCTGAAACAGAATTGAAAATCCTCCACGCTGGTCTTGTCAAAATGCGTACGGTTGACAATGACCTTGACGCGGAGGACTTAAACTCGGTGGCGGCCCTGATTGACCGGATCGAGGATATTGTACCGGAGCTTTGCAAGAAAGAGCGGGCATTTGATTTTACCAAGCTGTTCAGCCAGATTGAAAACGTGCTGGAACGATAAAAGGCCCCGCTGTCAGCAACGAAGCCTTTACTCTCTGAATTGGAGCAGCTTGTAGGGTTCCACATTTAAAGCTCTTGCAATATTGAACAAAATTTCCATTGAGAACGGACGGATGATGTTTGGGGCTTCAATCGCGCTTAAATGGGAACGGCTGACACCGGATTTCTCAGCTAACGCTTCCTGCGTCATTCCCTCCCGCTTTCGGTAAAATGAAATATTCAGCCCGATTTCAATATAATAATCCTTGTTTTCAAAAGCAATATGATTATTCGGCATAGCAAACCTCCTAACCATATTATTGTACCTTCTTCAATAAAAAGCATAAATTATTTATAGTAAAGCTATTGCACTATAATATAGAGCAAAGTATAATTAGAACAGACGGAACGTAAAAGAAAACGGCTCCGCAGACAGGATGCGGAGCCGTGAATCATTGCCTTTTTCGGGATCAGGCTTGATTACGCCCTGTTCCTGTTCCACCTCATTGATGTGCTTTAACAGCACCTATTCAATATAGTTGGTTAAGGAGCGGTGTTCGGCGGTTGCCAGTGCCCCGGTTTTGTAAAAGACTTCATCCTTTTTATTAGTAGCCATAAAATATATCTTTCACTTGATTGGTTTAGATATATTGTATGGTAGTTTTTTGACTTTATATACTGTCACTTAGCAGGTAAGTGATAGCAAATTAAACTTAACCCCAAAAGGAGTGTGAATAAATGAACCAACCACCACAAGGCGAATCCATATGGGGAACCATCAACACCTGTACGGAAATCGCCCTCAACATTTACATGATTATTGCACGGGACGCGGACGGGATTGAGCATACCGGCATCATGGCAAGAAAAGAAACAGCAGAAAAGACTCTATCCGCTAAGGCGGTAAGAATGGCCGAGCAGGACGGCGACTGGCTTTACTATGATGAAAACACCAAGGACATCCCTATGTTTGAAGTGCTTCAGCGCAAGATGGCGGCCTGCAAACGGGTGGAAACCGCCGTGATGGAGCAGATGGAGGAAATTAAACGAAATGGCAGACTGAATCTGACGGATTATTTCGGGGAGTGTAATCCTCCCATGGAAACGCCACAGGGCGGTGTCGTGGATCGGCTTCATATCCGCAACGGCATCTACTTCACGCAGGATGACCATGAAATGAAATTTGCCGTGCATGAAGCGGTAGCGGATAATTTCATGTCCCCCATAGCTACTGAATTTGGGCAGAAGCAGGGGGAATATTTGTTTTATGATATGACCGCCAGCGCAATTCCGCTGAATGAACTGAAAAATGTCTTTGACGAGACGGAGGCGCTGATTGTGTCGGAGGACAGTCTGTATGCCACCTTGAAAAACCGGTTTGAGGGATACACGGTCGAGTATAATGCGTGTATGCCGGAGGAATACCGGATACCGGAAGTCAACGCTCCGGATAGCCTGTTTCTGGCAGTACAGTTGGAGCAGGTCAAGGATATGGAGGAACAGGAAGTGTCGCCTGCCATCACAGCGGAGGAAGAATACGGCGAGCAGGTGGACTATGGAGTGGAGCCTTGAAGCAGGGATATGCTGTGTTGCTTGCCATGATTCTTTGTCTGACTGGTTGTGCGACGGGGACAGAACCGGAAGTTACTGCTGCAGAACCCTTGCCAGCCATTGTTGACGAGACAGAGCCTGTAAACATTCCGAAGGGTACGGCCACGAAGGAGGACTGCGCTTTATGTGGTGATTGCAGCATATGGGGATATTACAGCAAACTGGACTCCATTGGCGTACTCAACCTTGCAAGCGGGGACATTAACAATCTGCGGATTTTTGAGTACGAGGATGACGGTACACGCAGGGATAATTCAGGGCATTCAAGTATGATGATAGCGAACGATGGCGATGAGCGATACAGCCACATGACGGAGGTGATTTTTTGAAACAGGTCTATATCGCAAGTCCCCTTCGTGGGGACTACGATACCAACATCCGCAATGCGGTGAAATATTGCAGGCTGGCGGCGGAAAGCGGTGTGCTTGCCCTGGCCCCGCATATTATTTTCAGCCAGTGGTGCAACGATGCGATTCCGGAACAGAGGGAACAGGGCTTAAAACTTGGACTGGAGCTGCTGACCCATTCCGAGGAATTATGGGTGATGGGAGAGCATATCAGCGAGGGTATGCGTGGAGAAATTGCATTTGCGGAGGAGCATGGCATCCCGACCTTTTTTATGAGGGAACCAACGGTTCCGCTGTATTATCCAATCAGCGCAGATGAAAACCATCTGCTTTCCCGGATGGACTGTACCCCTGACGGTGCGAAAGAAAACTACGAGGGGAAAATGGTACTCTTACGGCATGAAAATTTAGCCGGGAAGTACCGGACGCCCATCAACCAGCTATGGCTCTGCACCCATGGTCCCGGCTGCCGTCCTGACTTTGTGCATAGTGATACCATACATCTGCGGCATCCGGTGGACGATGATTATATGGTAGTTGGCCGTGGCGACGTTTGGGGCATCCCAAAGCCGGAAACACTGGAATGGCTGGCCACTCTCTATCCTGCATTGGTTGAAAAAGTAGCATTGCAGGCAGAAACGGCGGCAGACGAGGAACTGTGCCGATGAAGAAAATAGAAAAGCTGATTTTAAGCGGAGTCATCATTGGCTTTGGCACAATCTTCAACCTGTTTTTTACGGCCGCGCTTCATGGGCTTTTATCCCGCCAGTATGATAGGTTGACCCTTATCCCTCTGTTCCAGTGTATTTCAGGGCTTTTCACGCAGCAGCGGCAGCTACTCATGTTTCTGTCCTTTGAGGGATTTATCTGGCTGTGCTGTGTCCTCTTTTGGGTGCAGAATGACCGGCCTTATCAGAGTGATTTAATCAAGGTGGCCGGGGACATCTGCACCCCGGCTCCCGTTGGGCAGTTCCAGCACGGTTCCTCACGCTGGCTGCGGGAGGATGAAAAGGACAGGACGTTCAAAACACAGGTAATCGACCCCGACAATCCGGTCATTCAAATGCTTCTGAACACAGGGTATGACGATCTGCCCTTTATGAAGAAAAAAGAACACCCGCAAGCAGAAACCGGGCGGGAGGAACTGCGGCAAGGCTCTGAAAAGACAGAGCCGGACAAAGCCGCCGTCCTTCCGCCTGTTTCTATATATGAAAAACAAAGCAGAGAAAAGGAGGACGAGAATTTTGAAACGGTGGCTTATGATGTTACGGCTCCTGATTTGAAGCCGCAGGAGGAAGAAACGGCAGAAATGGTCCCGGAGAGCAGAAGCGGAGAGTCTGACCCCGTTCAGCTATTTCCAAGCGGCGGAATCGTGGTGGGCATGGAGAAGCATGGACATAAGGAAAAACTGTACTGCATCGGGGACGACACCCACACCTTGACCATCGGCGCGACCCGTTCAGGAAAAACACGGTGTCTTGTGGTACAGTCCATCTGTTCCCTTGCACTATCTGGGGAAAGTCTTGTGGTCAGCGATCCAAAGGCGGAACTATTTGACTACACATCGGTATTCTTAAAAAAGCTGGGGTACGAAGTTATCTGTCTTGATTTTAAGAACCCGGAGAAAAGCACGCGTTACAACCTGCTTCAACCGGTCATTGACGCGGTAAAGGAAAAGGACATGGAACGTGCCGAGATGTATGCCTGGGACATCACCAACATTCTTGTGGGCGATAACACGTCCAACGAGAAGATTTGGGAGAATGGAGAGAAATCCACCATAGCGGCGGCAATCCTCTGCGTGGTGGTAGACAATACCAAGCGGCCGGAGTACCAGAACCTCACCAACGTCTACTGGTTTATTGCGGAGATGAGCAAATCTGTGGGAGGAAAATCACCCATGAGCGAATACATGAAGAAGCTCCCCAACAGCCATCCGGCGCGGGCGCTGATGTCGATTGCGGAGGTGGCGCCCAGTCGGACAAAGGGTAGCTTTGACACCTCCGCCCTGACCACCCTGCGGCTGTTTATTTCCCGCTCCGTCTACTCAATCACCCACAAAAGCGATTACAATATCGCTGACATCGGGCGAAAAAAACAGGCGCTGTTCCTGATCCTGCCGGACGAGAAAACCACCTACTATCCAATCGCCAGCCTGATGGTGTCACAGCTCTATGAACTGCTGGTGCGCCAGTCGGATATGCGCGGCGGGCGGCTGGAGCGCAGGGTGAATTTTGTTCTGGATGAGTTCGGAAATTTTACCAAGCTGAATGATTTTACAAACAAACTGACTGTGGCAGGCGGGCGCGGGTGCAGATTCAATCTGTTCCTGCAATCCTTTGAGCAGCTCACCCAGAAATACGATAAAGAAACAGCGGCCATCGTCAAATCCAACTGTCAGACATGGGTGTATTTGCAGGCGGACGATAAGGAAACCTTGCAGGACGTATGTGACAAGCTGGGCAAGTACACCACCTCAGCCTATCAGCTATCCAGCCAGCATGGGCGGTACGTCAACCCCAGCAGCTCCCACAGCGTCAGCCTTGTGGCGCGGGAGCTTTTGACCACGGATGAAATACGGCGGATCTCCCGCCCCAATCAGATTGTAATCAGCCGCGCCCACCCAGCCATGATGTATGCGCCCGACCTGTCACAGTGGTATTTTAACCGGATGTGCGGGCTGGGCGACCCGGAGCACAACCGGAAGGTGCGGGAGAGCAGGGAGGTGGCCCGGCCTGTCCTTTCCAAAAAGACCGGGGAAATCCCGCTGTGGAATATCTGGGTGTATTACACTAAGGACTTGCAGCTCAAAGAAGCACAGCAGAAGTCGCAGGCGTTCGCTTCACAGGCAGGCGCTATGTTTTCATCATTAAAAGGATACAAAAAAGGAGGCTCAGACAAGAGTGAGGATGACGATTAGAAAGGTAAAAAGTAAATGGAGAGCGGCAGCCACAACCGGGGCGGCCGCTCTTTTCCTGCTGGCGAACAGTATAACGGCCTATGCGTCCGGAGGAGGGATTCAGGACAGCCAGATTGCCAAAGGCACGGAAAAGCTGATCCAGGACGCCACCACATGGCTTATGGTGCTGGCACCCGTGGTGGCCGGTCTGCTGATTATCTATTTCTGCATCCGCAGAAGCGCGGCTGATGAGATGGATCAGAAAAAATGGAACAACCGTATCGTGGTTGCCATTGTGTCCTGCATCGGCGCGGTGCTGGGCAGCGCCACCCTCAATATCATCATCAGCTATTACCAGTAAGCCGATATAAGTAACCCGTGAGAATCCGCAGGAAAACCCTGCGGTTTTTCTATATCCAATTAAAAAAACAAACAAAGAAGGAGATCAAACACTATGAAAAACATGATGAACAAGGCAACGGAGAAGGTCAACAATCTGGCAGTGCGCGGCTATATCATGGGGGTACAGGCTAAGGAAAAAATCAAGGACACTTTAACAAGCCGCAGTGGTGAAGGATTCGTGGACACCGCCTTATTTTCTTAACTACAGCAACACTATATAAATGTATACGATATAGATAGTGGTTAATCCCTTTAAACATAAGGGATTGCCAGGGGAAATGGTTTAGGTGGAGACTCTGGTTTACTTCCTGTTTCATGTACACGATATAAACTATAAGGAAAGAGGTAAAATCCTATGAAAGAGAAGATGAATTCCATAAAGATAAAGGCCATGAAGCTGTATGCAAGGACAAGCGGTATCCTGGCAGACAACAGAGGGGAAGGCTACATTGACACGGCGATTATCATATTGATATCGGTGGTGCTCGGCGCTTTACTGCTGGCCGGATTATACGCTTTATTCGGAGACGTTGTGTTACCTGAATTAACAAGACGTATTCAGGAAATGTTCAATTATGCCGGATAGAGGAAGTAAATAGAATGGATTCATGGTATAGTTAGCCTGTGCCAGAGACGCGGGAAGGATTAACCATGGAAAAACGATTTCAGGTAAAACGGTTTCTATTTGAAACCACAGCAGGAGATGAGGTCTGCCGCTATATGCTGACAGACCGATTTCTCCCCATGTTGGCGCCAAATCAGTACATTGAGATGAAAAGCATCAATAAACTTGGCACAGGAAAAAGTTACGCCTACAAGCTGTGCGTATACTTTAACTTTTTGCATGAGAAGCAACATACGAATTATGAGGCGGCAACTAACAAACAGGTTCTGGAGTTTGTGGATCATTTGATTTACGGAGATAAGGAAAATCTAAGAATATTGGGTCCACAGGAAAGTCTCTGTTACAGCACGCTATCCGGCTATGTAACCGCCATAACAGACTTTTACCGATGGCTTGACCAGACTTACGGCAGTGAGATGGTGTTTTACGAAGGAGAGCGCAGATGCCGGCCACAGTCCTATCTGTATGGACAGATCTACACTTACCAGTATAAATACCTGATTAACCGGATGCTGCCCGATGTAAAAGGAAGCAGAGAATATATTAAATGGTATACAGATGAAGAGAAAGCGCTCCTTTGCAGCGGTTTTCATACGCTGCGGGATGAGGCGGTGTTCCGGCTGACGCTGGAGGGCTTTCGGATTGATGAGGTGCTGAGTATACGGCTTGGTGATTACCGGGAAGTGGAACGGCTGATACAGCCTTCACGCTCCAAGAGGAGACAATCTGCGGTCAGTGGGTATGAGAACAAACTTCGAACTGTTCGGATAGGGGAAGAGACGGCAAAGGCACTGAACGATTATCTTTTTGTGGAACGGCCGTCTGCTGAAAATGAGGGCGGTATCATCAGTGACTGGTTATTCCTTACTTTACGTGGGAAATCGGCGGGACAGCCGCTCACTTATCATAACTATCGCAAAATCCTTAAAAACTGTGCAGAACGTTGTGGCATTTCAGCAGTAGGTGTCAGAACCCATAGCGGCAGGAGCACGAAGGTGATGGAGGTATTGGAGCATAACGCATTGCATCCGGAGCAGGAAAAATCAGACATTCAAATCAAAGCTTTGTTTGGCTGGTCGCAGATTGATTCTATTCAGCCGTATATGAACCATAACAGCGAGATTATGGCCAACGCCGTATACAAACGCCATGGTAAAAAGGATGGTGGCGGTAATGATTAAAATCGCACAGAGAATTACCGCTTCTGCTGTCTGGGACATCGAGGGAACCGAGGTGCGCCTTCCGTATCGGAAGGAGTATCCGGAACCGGTAATGAGGAAGAAAATTGAGGATTACCGGAGTGTTTTGGAAAGTAGGATTTACGAGCAGGACAATATTGGACTTTGCGAGGCGTTTACTGTCTTTGGAGGGATTGCTTTCGTTGCAATCGGACTAACATGCAGGGAAGCGTTTCTACAATGCTTTTCTTACTATGCAATGCAGTTTGCACGGGAGTGGGCTGATGGAGAAAAGTGTCTGAAATCCAAATACATTGGCTATGAGTACGTGTTTGCAAAGATGCTGAAAAATGAAGCGATAAAAATTCATTATGATTTCCGATATATTTTAGATCAGGCAAATGGAGGGGATTTTTGCCAGATGAATGAAGAGGCTTTTGCAGAGTATTGGATTTCAGTCATTAGATATTTTATGAAAAGTGGTTCTTCTCTTTCAGAAGTGTCAAACCGGGTGGGTGATGTAAGGGTATCCAGGTATCTGATGCAGATACCAGACCAGACGCTTGCTTATTTAAAAGATATTGCCGGCAGTTATACGCAAAGGCGGGAATTAATCAGCCTTACGAAAATGAATAACTTTATTCTGGGAAATGACAGCCGCACAGGATTTGCAGGTGCAGAACCGGACTTTCTGAAGCTACTAAAGCAGATTACAGAGGAAGAAATAGAAATTCAGAGGACGCGATTTGTTAAGGAAAACAGGAAAGAAATGTCACTGCATAATGATGTGTGGATTTTATATCAAAGGCATGGAACAGGTCTGAAACTGCTGACTGTGGATTTTCGTAAGGTAAATCAGCCGTCATTCCGAAAAGAGATAAAGTGTTTCCTAAAGATGAGGTTTTCAGGCCATATACGCGCCAGTGACAGAAACCACCTCTCCATTTTTGAGGCGGTGAACCGGATTTGTGAAATAAATGATTGCATCCGGTATTTTTCTGATATTGATCATATAGACGTAAAAAAGTTGCAGTTATCCTTGGAGCAAGAGATGGATCAATCAAAAATCATGACCATGTTCTCTGCCTGTCGAACTTTGTACCATTATCTTTGCTCAGACGAGAATGATAGTAAACTTCCCAAACCTCATAGTAATCCGTTCGAGAGCCTGCATTTTGTCAATGCTAAGAAATACCATAAGAATACACCATATATTCCGGATAAGGTAATAGAAGAACTTTCTGACCGGCTGGAGGAATTGGATGAGACAGACAGGCTGGTATTCCAGATATTCTCCGAAACCGGAATGAGGGCCAAAGAGGTGGCATTTTTAGAAGCGGACTGCCTTACAACCGCTCGTTATGATGGGGCGGTGAGACTAAAATATATTCCTTACAAGACGCTAAAGGCCAGACGCCGCAACGGAATCGGCGAGTATCATAGTGTTTACATCTCGGCGGAGTTAGCAGAGAAAATCAAAGAGCAGATTACTGCCAGTGAGGAACTTCGCAGAGAACATAGTCTTCCTTATATTTTTCTGCATCAAAAGAAAGGCTATAAGGTTACAATGCTGAATGTGGAGTATTTCATTACGAAAATCAACAAGCTGATTCATAAATATGAGATTTGTGATGATAGCGGCGGGCTTTGGAATTTTACCAGCAGACAGTGCCGCAAAACGCTAGTGGTAAACATGATTGAGAACGGCGCCACCACTATGGAACTTGTCTATCAGCTTGGGCATTTGAACCAAAGTACGGTCATGCAGTATTATGCGGAAGTTAAATCAGCTAGACTGGCAGAAATGAATACCAAGTTTTTTAAAGAGCAGTTTCACCTGTTGTTATCCAATGAACAGCTTACCACTTTCTCGGAAGAAGAGAGACGGCTCTTATATGTTGATTTTCGTTTGGGAAAGCGCCGGGTAGAATTCGGTTTCTGTACAAGGAAACTGTGCGATGGGGCATGTAAAAGCCGCAGCCGTTCGGTCCACTGTGCCAATTGCCCACATCTGTGCACGGGAATAAAATATCTGCCATTCTGGAAGGAATTGCTGCAGGCTCAGGAAGCACGGGTGCAGGAATTGATAAAGGATTATCAACAGGTGGAAATCGCAGATTATGAAGGGTATATAGAGTACCGGCAGGAAATGCAGTTGTTGGCTGCTTATAGGAATATCGTTGAGATGATAGAGAAAAGAGGGGGGTGACTGTCTATGAGCGCGATACCAAAACAGGAGTATATTGAGTATTACAGGAAATGTGAGGAAAAGCGGTATCGGGATTTTTTGGACAGCTTATCTGACAACATTTCTTTTGAAAGTGACAAGTGGATCTGTGAGAAACGGCTTAAAAATCAGTCCCAGCTTCTGAGCAAGGTCACGATTTATTTTTCGATGATTCCAGAACAGCATAAAGAAATGGTGAAATATTTTGCACTGATCCGGTTAGTGGAGGGGAAAGGAGTAGGGACAGTTTGCGGAAACGTGGGAAATACTGCTATCTTTCTTCGGTTTATGGCAGATAGTTCTCTGTCAGAAATTCAGGTGACAACGGCTTCCCGGTTTAAAGAATATTTGGATGGAAAAGGCTACAGTGAAAGTAGCAGAAGCAGTATCTGGTCAGCTGTGGGTGTTTTTCTTAATCGGATGAGTGATTTTGAAAAAATGAAACTGCCGAATCCTTTTTACAATAATCCCTATCAGTCAAAGCGGCTTGTAGATCAGAAATATATACCGGAGTATGTAGCGAAGCAGCTTGACCGGATATTTATGGAAGAGGATATTCCTGTGACAATGCGCTGTATTTACTGGCTGCTGCGGCTGATTCCATCTAGGATATCGGAGATTCTGGGTATGAAGATTGAATGTCTCAAGCCATTTGATGGACATTACTGTCTCTTTATTCCTATGTGGAAACAAAATGGCGGATATAAAGAACCAATCATGCGTACTATTCACATCGAGAATAAGGAAATGGGAGGTCACCTGATTGCTCTCATTCAGGAACAACAGATAATGGCAATGTCTTACCAATGTTATTTGCCAGAAGAGAAGAAAGGGGCTCTGTTTGCATACCGGTCACAGATTCTACAAAATGACGTTTGGTACTCAGAAAACAGATACAGTGTGGCATCATGGCCGTATATATCCTATCAGTTAAAAGAGATTTGCAGGAGATATGATGTGCGGGATGAAAATGGAGCAGAGTATGTGGTAACTTCGCACCAGTTCCGCCATAATGGGGTTACAGAACGACTGAGGGCAGGATTTACTCTGGCGCAAATTGCGGAGATGACGGCGCACCATGGCACGGCAATGCTTTATGCCTCGTATGCGCATCTAAACCTGTTCCCGGAGACAATCGTGGAGCCAATAGAGTATCAGACAGAGGCAGAGAATCCATATGTGTTGTTTGAAGGAAGGATTCTGAACATGGATTCCGTTACAGAGTCAAGATTGCTTAAAAATATCCGCGCCCACAGGGTACCGGGTGGAGTATGTGCTGATGTCACTCATTGCAGGAGCGGTGTTTGGGAATGCATTAGTTGTAGGGATTTTGTGCCGGAAATGGAGCAGTTGGCATATTTCAAAGAGCAGGCGGCCGATTGGGGAGCTAAAGCGGAGAAATTCAGGAGTGACAGACAGCTGGCAGATAATTTTGTGGCAATAGCTGCAGGGTTTAAGGCCATTGTGAAAAAATTGGAAAGAGGGGACGGGGATGGGAAGGAATAAAGGATTGCCCAAGCAATTAACAGAGAAACAGGAGCTTTTGCGTCAGCAGTCGATCAATAAGGTTTTGAGAGCGATTGAGGAACTGAAGGCGGAGGGAAGAAGCGTGACGATTGCGGCGCTGGTGGAGTTCACAGGGCTTTCTCGGTCTGTATTTTCTAAAGAACATATCAGGGAACTGCTTGTGGATTATGGATATTCCGGGATAAAGACGCAGGAGCCAAAGAAGATTACAAAGAAAGAGAAATTGGCGGATATTGTAGCTGAAAAGGATAGAAAGATACAGGAGCTTCGCGCAGAGAAGGAGGAATTGGAAAGGGAGTGTGAGTTACTGCGTGGGAGGTTATTCCTTCTTATGCAAGAGAAAAAATAATATTTTGGATAAAAATCAACATCTAATTTTATATTTTTGTGAAATTAGATGTTGATTTTTATCCAAAATATTATATACTATAATAGTAAGGGTTTATAGAGAGCAGAATGAGGAGATTAATATGCTGATACAATTTAACTTTAAGAATTTCAAATCATTTCGTGATGAGGTGTCGTTGGATTTGTCAGCGACTAAAATAACAGAACATGAGGATCACGTTGTAGATATCGCAAATGACAAGCTACTCAAGGTAGCTGCGATTTACGGCGCTAATGCAAGCGGTAAGTCAAATGTGTATGATGCGTTTGACTATATGACTTATTATGTGGCAGAATCGTTTAAATTTGGAGATGAGGATGAAAACCGCCGGAAAAAGGAAGCGGATTATATGAAAGTAACTCCGTTTCTATTTGATGATAACAGCTGTAATGAAGAGACTACATTTGAGGTTTTTTATGTAGACAATTCTGAAAATACCGGGAAGATATATCAATATGGATTTTCTCTAAAAGCAGATGAGGTAGTGGAGGAATGGCTATATTCCAAAGCCAAGACAGCAAGAAATAATTATAGAACCGTATTTTACCGCAAAAAAGGCGAAGAGCTGGAAATGAATGGGTTTTCCAAGAGCCATGTGGAGAATATTAAGGCATCATTGAATAAGGAGGCTCTTATTGTCTCCCTGGGAGCAAAGCTGCGTGTTGCAAAACTGAAGAAAGTGAGGGATTGGTTCCTAAACAATGATATTATTGATTTCGGTGATCCGGCAGAAAATTTCTTCCGCTCCAGAGTCCTTCCAGATGGATTTATAGATAGTAAGGAAGTGCAGGAGAACGTGGTAAAGTATTTTGCATCCTTTGATGAGGCAATACAAGATTTTGAAGTGGAAGAGTTACCGCCAGAAGATGAGAAGGATACGAGCAAGAGCTATACGATTGATGCTCTCCATAGAAAGGTGGGCAGTCAGGAAATGGCCTCGATACCGCTGAAACAGGAATCCAGCGGTACACTGAAAATGTTTGCTCTTTACCCATCATTGAAAGATGTTCTGGATAACGGTGGAACATTATTTGTAGATGAATTGAATGCCAGGTTGCATCCATTGCTTGTCCGGAATATTATACTGACCTTTTTATCTCCGGAGATCAACACGCAAAATGCCCAGCTTGTTTTTACTACCCATGATATATGGCAGTTTTCCAATGAACTGCTTCGCAGGGACGAAATATGGATGGTAAATAAAAACAGGGACGGAGTATCAGAATTGTATTCACTAGCTGAGTTTAAAGACGAGGACGGTAATAAAGTACGCAGAGACGAGGCTTTGGCAAAGAATTATCTTACAGGAAATTATGGTGCCATTCCAGCATTGAAACCGATGAAGATGCTTACAGGGAGGGCTGCGGATGGCGAATAAAAGCGGAGGAAAGCCTAGCGACCGCAGGGCCGGAAAAAGAAGAGACCGGAACCAGCGTGTGGGAGTAAGAGTACCGGAGTTGGGTTATTACCTGATTGTGACAGATACAGAGGAGACGGAGAAGAATTATTTTGAGGGTTTGCGGGATAGTATTCCAGCAGAGCTGAAGGATCGTTTGGTAATAAAAGTGGAAAAAGCCAAGACGGTAGAACTGGTGGAACGGGCGTTGGAACTTGCAAATAAGGAGCCACAGTACCGTATTCCATGGATTGTCTTTGACAGGGATCAGGTAAAGGATTTTGACAACATTATTCAGGCGGCAGAGAAAAGTGGTGTTGGTGCTGGTTGGTCCAATCCTTGCTTTGAAATTTGGATGTATGCCTATTTTGGTGAGATGCCAGCTATACGAGAATCCTATACATGCTGTGACCGGTTTGCGGATAAATTTGAGAAGGTTACAGGGCAAAACTATCTTAAGAAGGATAAGGATATTTACCGCAAGTTGATGCAGTATGGGGATGAGAAAAAGGCAATTCAGATAGCGGAGCGGTGCTGTAAGAAGTGTGTGAATGATGGGAAGGAAAAGCCATCGGAGATGTGGCCAGCCTGTATGGTACAGCGGCTGGTGGAGGAAATACGAAGTAAAGCTAGGTCATAGTATGATGATTGTGACAATAAAAGTAGTATAATGTAAGGATTTAATTTCAAAGATTGAAATGGAGGGATTTGGTGAATTACAATATTGTTGTAGTGACAGCTATCATTATAGTTGTATTAATAACTGAATTTTTAATAAATATAATTAATTCAAAGTCGGAAAGCAGTACATCAGGAGCAATGATAGCAACAGGTATAACCCTTATAGTTACAGCGTTCCCAAGTATAATTGATAGTTTGGTTAATTTATTAGGGTTCGCTTTAGGGACTGATGTAATCACATCAAATGGGGTAAATGGGGTATCAATTGTTTGCGGTGGCTTGCTAATTGTTTTTGGATTTATATATGAAAAAAATATAAGAGATAGAATATTTGTACTAAATATGTTTGGTATTTATTCGCAGTTTGAGATAAGTGAAAAGAAAAATATCACGGATTTAAAATTGTCAGATTTTAAATTGAAGGAAATTACTGTTGACTTCGTTGATATTTTTAAAAGTGGGATTACCGAGAGTACAAATGAAATAATAACAAAAAAAATCGAAAAAGAATGTCTGAAATTCGTGGAGAGAAGTAGAGATTTTAAGAGTTGTTATACAGGGATGGCACCGATACCATATACTATATTAGCAGGTACATATTTGGCTAACAGCAAAGTTGAAAGATATTTCGAATATAGAAGAAGTGAAAATAAATATTATGAATTAGCAAAAAAGGCAAAAAGGCATTACCCTGAATTAAAAAAAGAATATCCAGAAAATGAAAGATTAGAATCAGAGAATATCGTAGTATCGATTTCTATTACTAGAACAGTACAAGAACATGATATGAATCAGTTTAGAGACACGGACGTTATAAAACTTTACGTGGATAATCCAGAAGACAATCTAATAAAATCAAGAGAGCAACTTAATGATTATAAAATAAAAATCATTGATTGCTTAGAAGAGATAAAAGTTAAATATTGTAAAGTGAAAAAAATACATTTATTAGCATCAATACCAAGTTGTATATCATTAGAAATTGGTAAAATGATTGCATTAAATGGAAACAGAATACCGCAAATAATATCTTATCATTATGTTAATTCTGAAACACCTAAATATCCTTTTGGAATAATTGTAACAGAAAATTTCTCAGATAATGAAAAAGGAAAATTAGTTAGAAGCTAGAGAGGTAAAGAATGTACGATTTATCAAAGAAATTCAATGAATTTTATGCTCAAAAAGTTGTTTTATCAAATGACAAGCAAAATGATTTAAGAAGGAAAAAGAATATAAATATTAATAGATTGAAATCTGGTCTAAAGGAATATAACGAAGAAAATAAGACAGATTATAAAATTGCTGAAACTAGAGTACAAGGAAGTATGGCAATGCATACGGTAGTTCAAAATGACAGTAATGATTATGATATTGATGTGGCCATAGTATTTGAAAGGGATAATTTAGGGGCAGATAAAGGTGCACTGGCTGCAAGATATATCGTGGCCAATGCTTTAAAGAAAAAGTGTAAGCAGTTTAATACGGAGCCGGAAACAATGACAAATTGTGTACGGATTAAATATTCTGATGGATATCATATAGATTTTGCAATTTATCGAAGATTTAAGGAGGAAGGGAGTACAGAATACACTTATGAGCATGCGGGGAGTTCTTGGACACAAAGAAATCCAGCAGCAATTAATGATTGGTTTTCTAAAGAAATAAAGGATAAAGGACAATGTTTAAGAAAAGCCGTTCGTTTGTCTAAAATGTTTTGTAAATCAAGAGATACATGGGTTAATATGCCGGGCGGCTTATTACAGTCAGTATTATGCGATGAGAAGATTGATACCTCACATGATCGATTAGATGAAATTTTTTACTATACTATGAAAGAAATAGTGAGCAGACTTGAAAGCGACATTGAAGTATGTAACCCAACAGATGAAACATTACCATTACTGCTAACGGACAAGCACAGGACAAAAATGAATAACTGGAAATCGAGACTAAAATCAGAAATAGATAAGTTAGAAGGACTATTTAGTGATGATTGTACAGAAGAAGATGCAATGAATGCATGGCATGATTTTTTCAATCACGATTATTGGAATACGGATAGTACTGTAAGTGAAAGCTGTTCTGTCGCAAGTGTTCAGAAATCCTTATCATTCAGTGATACGGAAGAATATATAGAAGATGAAGTGGATAATATCAACGAGCAATATTATGTGAAAGTGGAATGTACTGTGAGTGCAAATGGAATTTCAAATCAATTGATTGGGAGATTTTTTGAATCATATCCACAGTTTAATAGATTTTTACCACATGGATTTTCAATAGATTTCAATGTTGTTGATACTAATGTACCTGGAGATTACAAGGTGTGGTGGAAAGTAAGAAATATTGGAGAAGAGGCTGAAAAAAGAAATCAAATAAGAGGACAGATTGAGAAAAAACATCATAAACATAAGCACGAAACATCACAATTTTATGGTCCACATTATGTTGAATGTTATATTATAAAGAATGGGGAATGTGTGGCTATCGATCACATAGATGTGCCAATTGGGCATTAGGATGCGAACATAAAATATTACAGAATTGAAATGAAAAACACGATTGAACCTAAAAATTCAGTCGTGTTTTTTATATATACAAAATTGGAAAGCGAGGGAAATGAAATGACAAAATTAATTTACCAACCAAACTTCTGGCACTACCTAACCGGAGACTTTTTCAATCGTGTACATCCAAGGTTCAGAAAAGCTGTCAAGATCTTGATTTCTGTGGTGGTGGGAGCTTTGTTGCTGGCAGGTTTGTATATGCTCTTTAAGGACACGATCCTCCCCACCCTGACCCAGCGTATCAAAGACCTTTTTGACTACAAGGGTTAATGACCGGCGTGGCCGTCCCGTATGGGGCGGCCCTATCTTTTTGGAGGACACGATATGAAGATTACAGCAAAAATCACGGCGCAGTTCGCAGATAAGGGAAGGCTGAAAGCTATTGCCACTGTCTGCCTTGATGGTAGCTTTCTGATTACCGGAGTGCGTGTGGCAGACTGTGAAAAAGGGCTGTCGGTGTTCATGCCCAGCCGCCAACTGAAAAGCGGCGAATATAAGGACATCTGCTTTCCCATAACACCGGAACTGCACCGGCAGATCAAGGATACCGTCCTTGAAGCTTTTGAACAGGCAGCACAGGAAACGGAAGCAGCACAGCCTGCGGCTGACGAACCGCAGGCATAGGGATTGAAGAAAGATAACGCCCGGTGGGAAAGTCATTTTCCACCGGGCAGGGAGGTGATTGTTTGGAAATTATCCTTGTGCTGTTGATAGTGGCGGTGTTAAACGGCGCGGTGACTTTTATCGACAGTATGCTTGCCGACCTTGTTCCCATGACACTCCACGCCGACCAGTACATGACGGCGGCTGGCGGGGGTAGCATGGTGGACGTGCTGTTTGAAATCCTGCTGGGGTTCGGTGTGTCGCTGATTATCCTGAAATTTCTCAAAAAAGGGTTTGAGTGTTACGTGATGTGGACGGACGGCGACCCGGACAGTGAGCCGATCCAGCTTATTATCCGGTTTGTGCAGGCAATCGCCGTGGCGGTCTGCTTTCCGGTCATGTACGGCTGGCTGGCGGACATTACGGAGAAACTGACAAACCAGCTTATCACGGCAATCGGCGCGTCAACCAATTATGACTGGCAGGCGTGGGTAAACGGCCTGTCCTCGGCAGGGCTTGTGACTGCCATCTTCGGACTGGTGTTTGTCATCTGCTACTTTATTCTTTATTTCCAGTTCCTTATGCGGGGCGTGGAGATTATGATCCTGCGGATTGGCCTGCCCCTTGCCTGCACCGGTCTTTTGGATAATGACAAGGGCGTATTCAAGACCTATCTGACCAAGTTTTTTCAGTCTACGGTGGCGGTAATGGTGCAAATCAGCCTTTGCAAACTGGGGGTCGGCATGATGATGAATGTAGGAATTAACCTCAATGTCTTTTGGGGGATTGCCTGTCTGGTTCTCGCTATCAAAACGCCAAGGTTCCTGAGCGAGTTTATGGTCCCTACAGGCGGAGGGGGAGGTATGGTCAACAATATTTACCATTCTGTCCGGCTGGTCGGCATGGCAAAAAATCTGATGAAGTAAGGAGGTGGCGGCATGATTACGCTTGACGATATTTCCATGGCCGTCATCGTCCTGATCCGGGCGGGCGCCGTGTTCCGTTTTATCTACTGCATGGTGCGGCTTCAAGGTGCCGAGGAAGAACAGGCGCAGTATAAGAAACGGGCAAAGAACACGGTGATGTTCTATGTGATGGCAGAATGTATCTGGCAGATCAAAGAAATTGTGTTCTACTATTACGGGGCATAGGAGGCGGAAATGAACGAAATCAATCTTTACATCCCAACCGGGGTAAAGGCGGAGAATGAACTTTTTAACGGATTCGGGAAACGGGAGCTTTTGCAGAGCACCATCGGTTCCCTGTTCGGGGGTGCGATTGCCGCCCTGTTGTGGCTGATTGCCGGGAATGTGGCGCTGACCGTTGTAGCGGTTCTGTCCGGCATTTTTGGTTCGGTGATGATGTGTACCAAAGACCAGAACAACCAAAGCGTGGTTGACCAGATCGGCAATATGGTCCGGTTCTGGCGCAGCCAGCAGATTTTCCCCTATCGCATGATTGACGAGTGGGGGATGAAGAAAGGAGCATAATTATTTGAAATTTCTTGACCTGTTTGCAGGAATCGGCGGATTCCGTAGAGGTCTCGAAAGAAGCGGACATACCTGTATTGGTCATGTCGAAATTGATAAATACGCAAATAAAAGCTATATGGCAATGTATGGGCTGGAAGCCTGCCCCTATGGGGTGGACTCCGGCCCTAATTCCTGTAAAATGTGCAGCCCGGAGGTGAGAGAAGACTGTGACGGAAAAACGTGTAACGGAGAATGGTACGCAAAGGACATTAAGCAAATCAGAGCAGGAGAAATTCCAAAAGCTGAAATCTGGACTTTTGGGTTTCCTTGTACCGACATTAGTATCAGCGGCCGAATGGCAGGACTTCATGGAGAGAGAAGTGGACTTTTTTTTACAGTTGTTGGTCTGCTCAAAGGCACGGCTCCCCAAGATAAACCCCGATACCTTATCGTTGAGAATGTTAAACATCTTGTGTCAAGCGAAAAAGGCACAGCTTTTACCACCGTTCTCTTTGAACTATGGGAGGCAGGGTATGACACAGAATGGTGTGTTGTTAATTCCAAAGAGTTCGGAGTTCCCCAGCACCGGGAAAGGGTGTACCTTGTTGGACATCTTAGAAACGGACGTGCCGGAGAAATATTTCCTCTCGGCCGAGCAAACCCTGCGCCTGTTAAAAGACTCATAGACGGAAAGCAGGGCAAACGGGTTTACGACCCATCCGGCACGTCCATTACCCTGACGGCAAATGGCGTCGGCTTTGCCGGACGAACCGGTCTGTATGCGGTGGAACAGCAGATACCGCCCTGCGCCACCTTCATTGACCTGTCAAAAAAGCCGCAGTTTACGGAAAGCGCCCGCTGCCTGCGGGCAAGGCAGTATTCCGGAATCGGCAATTTCAAAGGGGAAACCTCCGGTGTTTTTATCTGTGAGGGACACCCGGACTGTGTGAGGGCTGTCATTACCCCTGGCCGACTGAATAAGCGGCAGAACGGCAGAAGATTCAAAGAGTCGGGAGAACCCTGCTTTACGCTCACCTGTCAGAATCAGCATGGTGTTTTAATCTGCTGTTATGATGAGGGACTTCCCATACGGGAGGCAAAAGCGGAAGGCTATACTACGGCCCACCATGGCGACGGCATCAATCTCGCCTATCCCAACAGCAGGGTGAGCCGTGGCCGTGTTGGCAAACAATGCTCCCAAACTCTGCTTACCGGTGGCAGCATGGGCGTAATGCTGTGTTGCCGTATCCGCAGGTTAACGCCGAGGGAGTGCTGGCGGCTTCAAGCCTTCGAGGACTTCCTGTTTGACCGGGCAAGGGCGGCTGGAATCAGCGATGCCCAGCTTTACAAGCAGGCGGGTAACGCTGTCACTGTCAACGTGGTGTATGAAATCGGCCTGCAGCTGGCAGAGATTGGGGGCGGTGCATGAGGTTTCAAGTCATTTATGCCGACCCGCCGTGGGCGTATCAGGTCTATTCCAAAAAAGGACAGGGACGGAGCGCCGAAAATCATTATCACACCATGGGGAAAGAGGACATTTATGCCCTTGATGTGGCAGGGATTGCAGCGGAGGACTGTGTTCTGTTTCTGTGGGTGACGTTTCCCTGCTTATTGGAAGGCTTAGAAGCAATCCGGCGCTGGGGATTTACTTATAAGACACTCGGCTTCTGCTGGGTGAAGCGGTGTAGAAAACAGACGGATAAATGGTTTTGGGGGCTGGGCTTCTGGACAAGAGCCAACCCTGAACTGTGCCTGATTGCGTCGAAAGGCCATCCAAAGCGCGAATCCAAAGGCGTCCACTGTATTGTAGACACGCCGGTGGAGCGCCACAGCAAAAAGCCGGACGAGGTGCACCGCCGCATTGAGCAGCTTATGGGAGATGTTCCCCGTGTGGAGTTGTTCGCAAGGGAACCATATGATGGCTGGGTATGTCTGGGGGATGAAATTGACGGGCTGGACATACGGGAAGCCATTCAAAATCTAAAGGAAATGGAGGATTTTCATGCTATGGATTGATCACATCAATCTGTTTATCGCCGCCCTGCTGTTCGCACTGTTTGCAGGGCGGCTCTGTGACATGGCTCTGCGCCGTTACCTGAAACGGGAGGAACTGCCGCTTACCGCCCATATCACCATGGCGGTGGCGGCGGTCTTTTTATGCCTGCATGGGTTTTCCATGAAGGCGCTGCGTTCCATCCTGCTGTGTCAAGCGCTGATTATGGCGGGCGCCTGTGACGCCGCTACTTATGAAATACCGGACTTCCTGCACCTTTTCATTGTCATGGCGGGGCTGATGGGGTTACAAACCTTACCGGCCCTGCTGGGCTTTGTGCTGGTTCCCCTCCCATTTCTGATTGCCGCCGTGAAAACGGACAAAATTGGTGGTGGCGATGTGAAGCTGATGGCGGCCAGCGGCTTTGCCCTCGGTGTGACAGGCGGTGTCTGGATGATGGTATGGGGGCTGTTTATGGGGCTTTTATGGAACGCCGCTTTCCGGCGTGAAACACCAAGCATCCCACTTGCGCCCTTTCTGGCCTTTGGCTGTTTTATGGCGCTGCTGCCAACTTAAATTTTGAATTTGGAGGAAAAAATAAATGAAGAAATTACTGCAAAACCGTATCGTGGTGGGGCTGATCTGCATTGTGGTGGCGCTTGTCATCTGCTTTGGACTGACGCCCATGTTCAACGACGCCCTGAAATCCAAGGTGGAGATTGTGCGCGTCAGCACGGAAATCAAAAAGGGCGATGAAATCACGCCGAAAATGCTCACCACCGTGGAGGTGGGCGGCTATAACCTTCCCGGAAACGTCGTTTACAAGGCCGAGGATGTGATTGGCAAGTACGCCAATACAGACCTTTACAAAGGCGACTATGTGCTGGAGAGCAAGCTGTCCGACACACCCCAGCTTAAAAATGAATATCTGACGGAGCTGGACGGTACGAAGCGGGCGATTTCCGTCACCATCAAATCCTTTGCCGCAGGGCTGTCCGGCAAGCTGGAACGGGGCGACATTGTTTCGCTGATTGCCAGTGATGTGGGCGAAGCAAGGCAGACCTTGATTCCCGCCGAACTGCAATATGTTGAAATCATCGCCACCACAGCCAGCAGCGGCACGGATAACAACGTGCAGGAGGAAAGGTCGGACGGCGAGGACGCCGAACTTGCCTCTACCATCACCGTCCTTGCCACGCCAGAACAGGCAAGGCTCCTTGCGGAGCTGGAGCAGACCGGGAAACTTCATGCCGCTCTTGTGTACCGTGGCGGCAGTGAGAACGCCCGGAAATTCCTTGATGAACAGGGTAAGGTGCTGGAGGAGCTGTACTCCGTAGAAACAGAAGAAAAAGAGGAAAGCGAGGGCGTTTCGGGTGAAAGCCAGAATACAGACAGCGCACCGGCACCGGCTCCCGGTGAAGCAGCCGACACAGGCACAGAAAATGAAGCACAGGAATAAGGGAGGGAGGTCACGATGGAACAGGATAAAATTTTAGCTGTCATGGGCAGCCCCGGCAGCGGCAAGACCACCACTGCCGTCAAGCTGGCGGCGGCCCTGGCAAAACAGAAGAAAAATGTCATAGTGGTGTTCTGTGACCCCTTTACGCCGGTGGTTCCGACCCTTTTGCCCCCGGACGCGGTCCACGATACGTCACTGGGAGAACTGCTGACCGCACCAGGGCTGACGCAGGCGGATATTCTGAATGCCTGTGTGTCCGTGCCGGGGCAATATATCAGCCTGCTGGGGTACAGGGGCGGCGAGAGCCTGATGAAGTACCCCAAAATCACGAGGGATAAGGCGGTGGAACTGTTCGTTTCCCTGCGGTATCTGGCCGACTACATCATTCTGGACTGTGCCGCCGTGTTTGAGGCCGACCCCGCATCCTTTGTGGGGATTGAGATTGCGGACAGGGTTCTACGGCTGGGAACGGCGAACCTCAAAGGCATTTCTTATTATCAGACCCACACGCCCATGCTGGCGGACAGCCGGTTTGACAAGGAACGCCATCAGACGGCAATCGGGTGTCTGAAGGTTGGACAGGATTGGGAGTCCGCATCCGGGCAGTACGGCGGCGTGGATTATGTGCTGCCCTATGTGGCGGAACTGGAACAGCAGGACAATGAACGGGCGCTGTTTCTGCCGCTTCAGACACAGGAAAGCGCCCCGTACAGTGCGGAGATTAACCGGATTGTGGCTGCGCTGTTCGGACTCCAGACAGCGCCCGCCGTAAAGGAAAAAGGCGTAAAAAAGAAAGGCGCCGGTTCAGCCGTTCCCCTGCAGGCGGCAAAAGGCGGCTTGAAGCTGCCCTTTGCCAGAAACCGGGGCGAGTTTTAATGCTGACGGTCCGGCATATGGAGCTTGCCGATGCCAATGCCTATGTGACAGAATATCACCGCCACCACAAGGCCGTGCGGGGACACCGCTTTTCCCTTGCCTGCTATGAGGACGGGCGGCTGTGCGGCGTTGCCATCGTGGGGCGGCCGCGGTCACGATGGATTAACCAGCGTACTACCGTGGAGGTGCTGCGGCTGTGTACGGACGGAACACAAAACGCCTGTTCTAAACTGTACGGAGCCTGCCGCCGTGCGGCAAAGGCATTGGGCTATGACAGGCTTATCACCTATATTTTAGAGGACGAGGACGGCAAAAGCCTGTTGGCAAGCGGTTTTTCCTACTGCTATACCAATAAGGGAGGGAGCTGGAACCAACCGGGCAGGCCGAGAACCGACAAGGCCCCGGTCTGTCCCAAACAGTTATATGAAATCATCCTCAACCGAAAGGAGGAACCCGAAATTGCAGGAAGCAATCAACATTCATAATATCGGGTTGCTGGGCGGAGAAATCCGCCTGCGGCCTTTTCCCGAAGTCCTAAAGGAAGTGCAGGAGCATATCACAAAACACTATGCGGCCGCCTTGAAAGACGACCCGGACGAGAGCCGGGAGCTGATTAAGTCCTATATCCAGAAATACCTTGAAGCGAACCGGATCGGCGTGGCTGACACCGAACCGGGGGAACTGTGTGAACTGATTTACGGTGAAATGACCGGCTTTTCGTTCCTGACGAAATACTTGTACCGGGACGATGTGGAGGAAATCAATATCAACCAATGGAAAGATGTAAAAATCACCTACTCAAACGGCGACATTCTGCCGAGTAAGGAGCATTTCAATTCACCCCAGCACGCCATTGATGTAATCCGCCGTATGCTCCACAAGTCCGGCATGATTTTTGACAGCGCACAGACCATCGTGGTGGGGCATCTGTCCAACAAAATCCGCATCACGGTCATGGGGGACGGCGTGATTGACAAGGATAAAGGACTTTCCGCTTCCATCCGTATCGTTAATCCCCGCAAGCTGACCAAGGAACAGTTTGTAGGCTTTGGTACGGCGACCGCTGAAATGCTGGACTTGCTGGCGGCCTGCTATTGTCACGGTGTTTCCATGTGCATCACCGGGGCGACTTCCAGCGGCAAGACCACCCTCATGTCATGGATTTTAGGGCAGGTCCCCTATAACAAGCGGATTGTCACGCTGGAACAAGGCTGCCGCGAATTTGACCTGACTGTGACGGACGAGGGCGGAAATGTGCTGAATAACGTGGTACACCTTGTCACCCGCTTTTCCGACGATCCCAAGCAGAACATTACCCTTGTGAAGCTGTTGGAAACCACGCTGACCATCAACCCGGATTGTGTGGCCGTCGCGGAGATGAAAGGCGCCGAGAGTATGCAGGCCATCAACGCAGCCAATACCGGCCATGCGGTCATCACCACTATTCACGCCAATTCCTGCGCTGATACCTATTACCGCATGGTGACGCTGTGCAAGCAGAGCTATTCCATGGATGACGCCACCCTCATGGGGCTGGCGACCAAAGCGTTCCCCATTGTGGCCTTTGCAAAAAAGCTGGAGGACAACAGCCGCCGCCTGATGGAGATTTCCGAGTATGAATATCTGCCGGACGCCGGAAGCTCCGGTGGCAGCAAGCAGCGTATGCGCACCCTGTTCCGGTTCAATATTACGGACAACCGCATGGTGGACGGCAAGCCGAAGATTATCGGCCACTATGAAAAGGTGGAGCCGCCCTCGGAAAGCCTGCTCAAACGCCTGCGGGAAAATGGAATGTCCTACACGGCGCAGCAGCGGCTTTTCAGTGCATAGAGGAGGTGTTTTGAAATGAGCCTTGTCGCAATGAAACAGCCTTATCTGTTACAGATTATGTATGATAATGAGCCATTGAATCCGCGCACGGATTATGACAATTTTGGGCGTATGGTGTGCTGGCACAACCGCTACAATCTGGGCGATGAACACAGCTTTGCCGATCCCAGCGACTTTTTGCAGGATTTGGTCCGGCGCACGGTATCGGAGTATGCCCTGTTTGAGTTTGTGCGCTCCGGCAAAGCGCCTACCACAGAGTTGAAATTCGACCGCTCCCGTGGCGGTTGGGAAATCAGCAGCTATGACAATTACTTCAAAAAGTGGTATCATGGCGATTTTTTTGAGGGTAGTCTGGAAGCCAGTAAAAGTGGGGTAAAGGACAACCTGATTGAAACCATGTCCAATGCGGAATTGCTGGAAATCGCGGGACAGAAGAACATTATCCTGCCGCTGAACCTCTACGACCATTCCGGCCTGCGTATGTCAGCATCCTCGTTTATCGGACGCGCCCAGCATGCCGAATGGGATTCCGGTCAGGTGGGCTGGATTTACGCCACCGCAGAGAATATCCGCACCGAGTATGGGAACTGCTCCGCCGAGAGCGTGGAAAAGGCAAGGGCACTGCTGAAGTCCGAAGTGGAAACTTATGATTATTACCTATCAGGCCAGTGCTATGGGTTCCGGTTATATGAGAATGGCGAGGAAACGGACAACTGCTGGGGTTTTCTCGGCGCGTTTTCTGACGTGTTGAAGGGGATTGCCGGGGAAGTCCTGCCGGAGAGCCACCGCGACATGGTGGAGCATCTGCGTGAGGTGTCCGACACCGTGACCCGTGAAAAGGGGTATGAGGACTTTATGGAAGATTTAGAGGAAATGGAGGAATAAAAGAATTGACATTACTTGTAACGATTGCGTTTTTACTGGCGGTAACGGGCAGCTTTCTCATGCTCTCGTTATCGCCCTTTTCTTTTCTGGAGGGGCTGGCGGCTTTTGTAAAGCCGAAGAACCCCTCGATGAAAACCCGGATTGAGAGAAGCCGGAAAAATAAGCAGCCGAGGGGCTTGAAGCTGCTGTTCATGGAAACCAGGGAAACCCTGCGTGTGACGGGAAAAACCGGGCGGTTCACGGCGCTGTGTATCCTGTCCATGCTGTTGTTCGTGTTGGGCGTGATGATTGCGCTTACCATGAAGAACGGCTATCTGGTGCCGGTGCTGGCGGTGGGTTTTGCCCTGCTCCCGTTCTATTATGTGAAGTTTACGGCAGGGCGGCACAAAAAGCAGATCAACACGGAGCTGGAAACGGCGCTTTCCATCATCACCACCAGCTATCTGCGGGGAAAGAACACCATCATCCGCGCCATTGAGGAAAACCAGCCTTATTTGAATCCGCCTGTGGCGGAGGTGTTCCGAAACTTTTTGCTGCAGGCTAAGCTAATCAATTCCAATATCAAAGAGGCGCTGGAACAGATGAAGCCCTGCATTGACAATGCCGTGTTCCATGAATGGGTGGACGCGGTGGTGGCGTGTCAGGATGATTACAACTTAAAATCCATCCTGCCGCCTATTGTGTCGAAACTCAGCGATATGCGGGGGGTGTCGGCGGAGCTGGACTTGCTGCTATTTGAGCCGATAAAAGAGTATATCACCATGATCGTATTGCTGCTGGGTAGTATTCCCTTGATGTACTTCTTAAACGCCGAGTGGTATAAAACGCTCATGTTCACCGTTTTTGGAAAGGTGCTGCTGGCAGTCAGCGGAACGGTCCTCTTTGTGTCCATCGCAGCCGTTGCCAGGCACACCCGGCCCATCGAATTTAAGAGATAGTAGGAGGTGCTTTGAATTTGCAGAACATGATTTTGCTACTGTTTGCCCTGTTCTTTTCGCTGGGGCTGTATCTGATATTAGCGGCGGTGTTCAAGGTGCCGACCTATAAGGCGACCAAGGCGGTGCTGGGCGCGGTCAAAAAGAATAAGAAGCAGGCCAAAAACTCCGACGCCATCATTACGGAACTGGCGGCAAAGCTGGCAAAAATCCTGCCCATGGACGATTACAAACGGCGCAGGCTGACCGCCACCTTGAAATCGGCGGAGATTCCCGTGACCGCCGAGCAGTATGTAGCGGAGGCCATGGTAAAAGCCGGGCTGGTGTTTCTCTGTGCCATTCCCTGTCTGCTGGTGGTTCCCATCATTGCCCCGGCCTTTATGATTATCGGCATTGCGGTGTATTTTAATGAAAGCACCAAGGCGGACAAAAAAATCACGGCAAGGCGGGAAGAAATTGAATATGAACTGCCCCGGTTCGTGGCCACCATCACACAGGAGCTTCAGGCAAGCCGTGATGTGCTTTCCATGCTGGAAACCTATCAGCGAAACGCCGGTGCTGCCCTTAAAAATGAATTAGGGATCACGGTGGCGGATATGCGAACTGGCAACTTTGAGGGGGCGCTGACCCGGTTCGAGGCTAGAGTGTCCAGCGCCATGCTGTCCGATGTGGTGCGGGGGCTGATCGGCGTCCTGCGCGGGGATGACGGCGTGGCGTTTTTCCGTATGCTCAGTCACGATATGAAGCAGTTGGAACTCCAACGCTTAAAAAAGCTGGCACTGGAACGGCCGCCCAAAATCCGCAAATATTCCTTTATGCTCCTTGCCTGTATGCTGCTTTTGTTCATGGGCGTGATGGGCTATCAAATCCTCGGCACCATGTCGGGGATATTCTAAGGAGGGCGGCTTATGTTTCATAAGATACTAAAATCCAAGCGGGGCGAAGGCTATATTGATGTGGCAATCGGGCTTTTATGCTTAATGCTGGTGGTTGCCCTGGCCGTCAGTTTCCTGCCGGTCTTTACCGCCAAACAACAGCTTGATATATTCGCCACCGAGATTGTCCGTCAGGCGGAAATAGTAGGCGGCACCAACGTGGACAGCCGTATCAATGATTTAAAATCGGAAACCGGTCTTGACCCGTCTATCCGCTGGGATTGTGATTATTACAGTGGGAAAAAGGTACAGTTAAACGGCGATATTGAAGCGACGCTGACTGAAACCGTGGACATCGGCTTTTTCGTTTTCGGCTCGTTCCCTATTAAGATCACAGCCAAAGCAACGGGAAAGTCCGAAGTCTATTACAAGTGAGGTGGAGCCTATGAAAATCAGAAAAATCCTGCGGGAGAAAAGAGGCGAAGCCACCGTCCTGACGGTTGCCCTTATTTTGGGGCTTCTGCTCCTGATGTGCGCCATGGCGGAGTTTTTCCGGCTGGCTGTCATTGTGCAGGGAGTCCGTGACGGACTTACGTCATCGGTCATCACGGTGGCGACCACCAACTATGATGAAACCTACAACGGTTTGCGGGAGGGGTACTCCGGCGGCTATGTGCTGTCTGGCGACCGCTGGCAGGAAAACCTTGACTATGACGATGTGCTTGCCCGTATGGGTGTCCTTTTGGGAGCGGATATGGGCGGTGACACGCTGACAAAATGGCAGCCGGAAGGCTATGAATATCGGCTGTCCGGGCTGGAGGTGGAAATCCTTAATGCGCCTCTGACGCCGGGAAACACCAGTAAAAACTTTGAAGCAGACGCCCGGATTACCATTGAAGTACCCCTGTCCTTTGGGTGGAGCATGGTGCCGCCGCTTCGTATGGAAGTCCGTACACGGGCAGCCTATATGCCCAAATTCTAAGGATTCTAAGGAAACGCGGAAATGTCTGGACGCGCAGGCAGATTCCCCTTATAATTGAGTCAAGTAAAGAATTGAATTTGGGTAAATAGGGCTGAACTGCTCATATCCAATCAATGAAAGTGAGGTCCACTATGAAAAACGAATATAACAAAAAGAAACGCATCGCTATTATTCTCCTTTCCGCTGTTGCGGTATGCCTTGCGGGAGGTCTGTTCTGGTACATGGGAACGTTGGGCAACCCCCAGCCGTCGGTGCCGCTGACGGAGAACCAGCTTGAAACGGAGCCGACCGTCACAGTACCGGAAATCCAGCCGGAGGCCACAGCTGAATCGGAACCGTCATCTGAACCGGAGACAGAAGCCGAATCAGAGACAGCGGTCCGGCAGGAGAAGGAAAGCAACTCTGCCGCAGGAACTGTGAGCGGAGCTGTGAAGGCAAAGCCCTCTGCGGATAAGCCAAAATCGCCGGTGGAAGCGACACCTCCGACGGAACCGCCCACGGATGCGCCGGAAAGCAGCGTGCCGGTGGAGAACCCAGACGCAAGCGGTCAGTGCCAGCCAGAGCATACACCCCAGCCGGAACCGGAACAGCCGCAGGCTGGAGCGAAACAGGACGGAAAGATTTATGTCCCGGGTTTTGGTTGGGTAGAAGATAAGGGCGGCGGTTCTGAGGTACACGAGGCTCCCAATGCAGGAACCGGCAAACCGATTGGTGAAATGTAAAACAGAACTATGATTATGAGAGATACAGTCATTTCGGCTGTATCTCTTGTTTTTTGGAGGTGTGGATGAAAAAAATATACGCTCTTTTTCTGAGTATTTTGATAATATTGAGTATTGCAATCCCGGCATATGCGGCTGATCCGAATCTTGACGGCGGCGGTGGGAACATGGGGGAGGCAACAGGGGCAAGCTGGTGGTCGCCGGGGCGTGACGGTGTACGGGTTACGGTAATCCGTGACAGTGATAATGCTCCGATGACAACACCGGTTGATTTTTCCAATGGAGGGAATAGTGATATTACGGTCCATTTTGAAAAGTCGAGTAAACTAACCTACTGCAAAGGGATGGAATTGGTACTCGACACGGGTAAATACAAATGTTTCAGGCCAAAACAGGCCATACCATACATTGTAAACTCGAAAAGCCATCCAGCCAGTATTGCGGCCGTCCGCAGCTATTTTTGCAGAGAGGGAACGATGCAGGATATTGCTGCTGCAACAGGATTCCCTTATGAGGAACTGGTCAGCGGGCCATATAAGCTATTGCTGGAGCCGATGGTATACGTTAGATACCACGACATCATGTACGCAATGACCGCAACAGAGGCAGCCTTATATAACAAGAAAGTGTCGGGGGAACTGAAAAATAACCTGCTTAATGTCACGCATAAAAACCTTCCGATGGCTATGTTTTTGGAGATTGCCGACTTAGGGTTCCCGGCATGGGATGGCCCGACCGATCAGGTTCAGGAGGATGAAACCATTATCAACAATCTAGGGCTGGGCATCATCCGTTTCTCCGCACCAGACCCGGAGCCGCCTAAAGAAAGCGATGTCACTTACCGTTGCGATACAGAAGTGATTACTTCTGTCCTTTTATCCACCGGCTCCCAGAAGACACCGGATTCACCGGCATATGCACGTTTCATCATCAATGGAAAGACGTATTCGCACACGGATATTTATATCCCGAAAGGCGGCAGCCAGCTTGCATGGGTGAAATGGCGGACACCAAAGGAGCCGGGGACTATTACAATCACGGTTCAGGGTAACTGTTCTGTCAGCACAAAGAATATTACAGCGCAGATTGTTGATCTAAACGAGAACCCGCCACCTGATCCACAGGCTAATGACCGAAATGATGGTTTTTCCATACCATCAAAACCGAACACACCGAATACGACCAGCCTAACATGGGGTGAGTGGGATTGCTGGTGGCATGAGCATTGGGTATGGCATAGCGGGGATGAAGATGATGACGGATACTATTGCGATCATGGGTGGTGGGAGTATGAGTGGATTCCATATTCGAGTAGCCTGACAGCCACGTTCCAGACCAAACAGGACGAGAAGAACCCAACCGCCTCGGGGAATCTAATGAAAAGCGGATATGGGCTGAACGCAAGCGTGTCGGCACAGATACGCTCCAACGCGCCCAGCAGCCAAATCACCGGACTTCAAAATGTGGTTGCCTACTTCCCTGAGTTTCATTATGCGACCTATTGGAGGCTCCTAAAACGCCTGAATACCGGACTATCCAGTAGCTTTGAATTTCAGAAAAACAAGTACAGCACCTATGGTCAGTCCGTTCATTTTTCGCCGGTGTGGGTGCGCCCGTAAGGGCATGGAGTAGCACAAACTCCATGTTCGTGGGTTGTTAGTGAATTTCACTGTTAGCAAAGTGATTCCCCAAGTATCAAAGGGGTATTATCAACCGACTTATCCGTAGGGGAAACCCGATGGGGAGTGCAGCATGTCGGTAAAGCCGTAAGTTAGCGAAACTATTGTAGCTACGACGTAACGGCAAGATAAAAGGTTAAATATGAGGATAAAGGCTTGATTGCCTGAATGGTAGTCCGAGGGGCACAGGGCGTTGCACGAACGCAGAATAGTTGAAGCGTTCGGCGGTACAGGAGTTACATCAACCAGATGTGTAACTGTCCGTGATACTTGTACCGACCAACTGCAATAAGCAGATAAAGGACGAATGCCATATCCGACGGTTTAACGTGCTATTCCTAACAATCTAAACGGGGATTGCCTAAAGGTCAACGCTGTCAAAACAGCTATGTGTAATGCCGCAAGGGGACAAATTTCAAGGAGAAATCCAAGAAAGATGACACTGAATATGACCCATGGCAACGGAGCCGCCGTAGTAGTCCGGGCAAGGGAAAGCCTTGTACATGGCGAAGGGCGGCAGTTTACCATCTTAATACAAAATAAAGAAAGGTGCGTGAGGCATTGAGAAATCCGAATGATGTATTAAGCAGTCTAAGTAAGAATGCGAAAAACCAAAGCTATCAGTACGAGCGTCTATACCGTAATCTCTATAACCCAGAGTTTTTTCTGTTAGCCTATCAGAAAATCTATGCAAATGAGGGTAACATGACAGCAGGAACAGATGGAAAGACGATTGACGGTATGGGAATGGAGCGGGTGAACAGGCTGATTGAGAGCCTGAAAGACCACAGCTACCAGCCCAATCCTGCAAAACGGCAGTATATCAAGAAAAAGAATGGGAAAATGCGCCCTTTGGGCATTCCGTCTTTTGATGACAAGCTGGTGCAGGAAGTAACCAGAATGATTTTAGAGAGCATTTATGAACCAAATTTCAGCAACTTATCGCACGGTTTTCGACCAAAGCGGAGCTGTCATACCGCACTGCTGCACATTCAAAGGAACTTTACCGGCGTTAAATGGTTTGTCGAGGGAGATATTAAAGGTTTCTTTGACAATATCGACCATCAGACAATGGTGGGTATCCTACGGAAGCGTATTAAGGACGAATACTTTTTAGGGCTAATCTGGAAGTTTCTCAAAGCAGGGTATTTAGAAGATTGGAAATTTCACAACACATACAGCGGAACCCCGCAGGGTTCAGTCATCAGTCCAATTCTTTCTAATATTTATCTCAATGAATTTGACAGATATGTGGAGGAATACACAGAGAAGTTTAATAAGGGGAAAGTCCGTGAGGGAAACAGCGAATACAGAAAAATCATGAGCAGAATTGGCACATTAAAACACGACAGGTATTCCAAGGAAAATTGGGAACAGTTCAGTGACGAAGAAAAAGCAAACGCAAAACTTCATCTGAAAGGGCTGTATGGCGAGTTGTATCAATATACCCGCACAGACCCAATGGACGAGGGCTACCGGAGACTGGTTTATGTCAGATACGCAGATGATTGGCTGTGCGGTGTGATAGGCAGTAAAAGTGACGCTGAAGCAATCAAAGCGGACTTCAAGGAATTTCTGTCTCAAAAACTCCGGTTGGAATTGTCTGACGAAAAGACACTGATAACCAATGCGCAGGATAAGGCAAGATTTTTGGGCTACGACATCTGTGCGTATGTGGACGGTGGTTTTATCAAGGACAAAAACGGAAGAAAAGTGCGGGCAAGGAACAGCAAAATCAAGCTTCTTGTACCACATGAAAAGTGGCAGAAAGAACTGACCGACTATGGTGCTCTCAAGATTAAAACTGGCGAAAATGGCAAAGAAATCTACCACCCGGTACACAGGGCGAACCTTATCCGAAATGATGACATAGAAATCCTGACACAGTACAATGCCGAAATCCGAGGGCTATACAATTACTACCGTCTGGCAAACAATGTAAGCATACTTAATACCTTTGGTTACATTATGAAAAAGAGCATGTTCAAGACCTTTAGCGCAAAATACCAGCTTCACGTCAGCGGGGTAAGAAAGAAGTTCGGACGTAAAAACTTTGGAGTGCAGTACAAGACCAAAGCAGGCGTAAAAACTGTATATTTCTACGATAAAGGATTTCGTAAAGACAGAACCAATATCGGAAAAGGAGAGGTAGACCTTATCCCCAGGCTATACGGCAACACGACCAGAACCAGCTTTGCTGCACGTTTAAAAGCGTGTCAATGCGAATGGTGTGGCGCAGAAAACGTAGAGCTTGAAATTCACCATGTCAAAAAACTAAAAGATTTACAAGGTAAAAAGACGTGGGAAAAGCGCATGATAGCAAGAAAGCGTAAGACAATGGCTCTGTGCAAAGCCTGTCATACGAAGTTACACGCAGGAAAATTAGACTGATAAGTAAATGGAGAGCCGTATACATCGAGAGGTGTAAGTACGGTTCGGAGGGGAGCGTTTGGAAAACTGCCGTAGCGATACGGTAAGTCGCCGGGCGCTTACCCTACTTCCCGGATGGGCGCTATACCACCTATGTGGAGTGTATCGATGCATGGACGCCGGCCGGTATGCTGCGAATTAATCTGACCGATGATTTGACTATTCGGGGATCACTTTATGACGATTGGCACATCGGTCCTGTACGATAGGGTGCGGCTATGGGAAACAGGGCGTTTTTTATACTCAAAGAAAAGGGCGAAACCAGCTATTTTATCGCTTACCACGGGGCAAACGCTTTGTCGCCGCTGCTCCGTCTGGTGCAGGCGAAGAAATTGCAGGCGCAGTTACCTGGACAGAAGTCTATCGCCCATATCTTTGAGCATTTGGACTATGATGGCAAGTACCAGCAGGAACGGCTTATGGACGCGGATATGTTTTTTTGTCCCGTCTCGTCTGCCGGGATGAAAGCCTGCATGAAAAACTATAAGGAACACAGCCAGTTTGAGATGCGGTTTATCCTCGACCTTGATGATAACTTGATTCAAATGGAATACAACCCAAACTGCCCATGGTATCGTACCATGGGTGTTTACAGCCTTGACCTTGACGTGGGGCTTGATAACGTGCGGAAACTCCTTGCCTATGCAGAGGAACGTGGCATCACCGATTTTGGCAGGCTGCTCTCAATCTATCACAACAGCACCGGCCTTGCGGAGAAACTGGATGCCGCCCGTGATTCCATGCGGGTGGAGGAATACTTAAAATCCCCGCAGGCGCAGGAGGACAGGGAACGCTACTGGCGGATGTTCGGTCGTCAGGAGAATTTGGAGGGGGAAACTGACGAGGACGGCGATGAGATGGAGGAACACTATTGATGAATGTAAAACGCATAGAGGCTGTGTTGAACAGCCGGTATGCCATGCAGGAGCTGGAATGCCTCCAGCTTGGCAATTTGTATGTCTGTGCCGATAAGACGAGCGAAATAGGGCATCTGGTATATAGGCAGGAGGAGTGGTGCGGCGAACTAAGGCATAACGGATTCAAAGTCAGGGAACTGGAAATTGCCGTAGACATTGACGAATCCACATTCAACGAACTGGATTTGAAGCATTATGAAATAGACGGATGTGATATTTACCTCTTTCCCGGCCTAGCTGTTAAAACGGGTGACACGCTGGAAATCTTGTGTCAGAAAGATGTGACAATCCATGACGCTGTGCAGAAATGGGAAATCCAGGCTGAACCGGAGGACTTCATTCCCACGGTAGAATATTCCATACCACAAGATGAGCGTGGCAGTTTAGCGGTAGAGATTGAAAATCTGAATTTTGGCATATGGGACAGTTTTTTTAGATGTCCGGGCGAAACAGTGGACGATGAGGAACGGTTAGAAAATATTGCTGTTTACTACCGGGAATTATCAGATGGAAAAAGCGCAGGGGAGTTGATTGGATGTGCAATCCAAGGTCTGCAGGAAATGCTGGAAGAATATAATGGGAAATTACATTCTTCCGGTGAAAAAGATTATCAGGATTACTATATCAGCCAGATTGAAAGCTGCGGAGTATTTATGGAAACTGTAAAAAGGCTGCTGGGCGAAGAACCGGACATGGACGATTCAGCAGAGTTACGGCAAATGCACGATAATTCCGATAACAGCGAAGAAATGGAGGGGCGATGATGGAAGGACTTTTATTCCCGATTATCATGCTTACCGTCACCCTTGTGGGGGGCGGTATTTTTCTTTTGGTGCTGAAGCACCAGAAGCCCAAACACCAGAGCAGCGAGGAAAGCGCCGCAATCCGCACGGCACAGGAATTTATCAATGTCCGGGATGTAAAGGACAAGTATCTTTACACTAAGGACGGGCTGGTGCTGACGTTTCTGCGGGTTCACGGGGTCAGCATTGACCTGTACAGCAAATCCGAAAAACACAGCCTGATCCGGCAGCTCACCGCCGAACTGTCAGACATTCAGTACCCGTTCAAGTTTATGGCGGTCAGCCGCCCGGTGGATATTTCCCCTTTAATTGCGGATATGCAGTCCATGTTAAGGGAAGCGGGTGAAAAGCAAAAGGAATTGCTCCGGCAGGAGATTTTGCAGATGAGCGGCTATGCGCTCTCCGGTGAAATCGTGGAGCGGCAGTTTTATATCTCCATTTGGGAGAAGCAGGAGGACGGGGCGGAAAAAGATCTGTTCAAGCGTGCGGCTTTGCTGGCGGAGAAATTCACCGGCAACGGAATCGGCTGTGATGTGCTGACGGAAAAGGAAATTGTCCGTCTGCTGAACCTGATCAACAATCCGTCCTATACCCATTTGGAGGACACCGAGTACAGCGCCAGCGTACCGACACTCAAGGAGGATATTTATGCGTAAACAACAGGCAGTGCAGGAGCAGGACGTACAGAACAGCGCCCTGCTGAACGTTATCACCCCCGTAGGGCTGGAATTTCAGAAGAACAGCCTTTCCATCGGGGAAAATCTCGGAAAGGTTTATGGCCTGATCCGTTATCCGCAAAAGGTGGAGGTGGAGTGGCTTTCCAAAATCACCAATATCCCCGCCACGATTGTGTCCATTGGCTTTAAGCCGGTGGACAACGCCACACTGATTTCCGCTATCTCCCACAATGTGGTACAGCAGCGGGGGTATGCCGAGGGCGCCAAAGACCCACTTTCTCGACAAAGGGCGGAAAAGGCCGCCGAGGACGGCGAAAAAATCATTATGCAGATTGACCGGGAGGGCGAAACCGTGGGGCTGATGAGCGTCCAGGTATGCCCGATTGCCAAGGACGATAAGACGTTCAAAAAGGTGTGCCGATGTGCGGAAAGCGTGATTAGCGTGATGAAATGCAAAATGCGGGTGATTCCCAATCTGCAACAGGAGTGCTTCCGTCACCTCTCTCCCTCGTTTCCGAACAGTGGGAAGATGGAAAGCATCTTGCAGAAAATTGTGCCGATGTCTACCTTTGTGGGCGGTTTTCCTTTTGCGTCCAGCGGATTCAATGACGGGGCTGGCTACTACTTTGCACAGGATTCCAGCGGCGGCCTTGTGATTGTGGACGTGTGGAAGCGTGGCGGCGACCGCACCAACAGTAATTTTGTCGTCATGGGCAATTCCGGTGTTGGCAAGTCCACGGCAATCAAGCATATCATCATGTCCGAGTACATGAAAGGCACGAAAATCCTTGTCGTAGACCCGGAATCCGAGTACAAAGACCTCTGTTACAACCTCGGCGGCGAATGGATCAATGCCGTAGGCGGCGCTGGCGGTCGGTTTAACCCCCTTCAGGTGCGCCCATCGCCCCGTGACGATGAGAGCGAAAAGGAAGCCGACCGTCTCTACCGTGACGAGGGGTACGGCATGAATGACCTTGCCCTGCATATGAAAAACCTCGAAATCTTTTTCAACCTGTATATCCCCTCCCTGACTGATATGCAGAAAGCCGTGCTGAAGAAGTGCCTGGTGGAACTGTACCTGCAGTTTCACATCACATGGGATACGGACGTGGCGGAGCTGAAACCCACGGATTTTCCTATTTTCTTCGAGCTCTATAAGCTGGTAAAGGAAAAGGCGGATACGGAAAAAGACCGTCAGGCATACGCCGACCTTTCCCTGCTGCTCTATGATATTGCAGAGGGCTCCGACAGTTTCATTTGGAACGGACACAGCACCATCGCCACCGACAGCCAGTTTATCTGCCTTGATACCAACGCCTTACAGGAAACCAGCGACAGCATCAAGCGGACGCAGTATTTTAACCTGCTGACCTACTGCTGGGAGCAGATGAGCCGGAACCGGGAGGAACGGGTGCTGCTGATCTGTGACGAGGCGTATCTGATGATCGACCAGAAGGTGCCGCAGTCCCTTGTCTATCTCCGCAACGTTATGAAACGCGCCAGAAAATACGAGGGGGCTCTGGGCATTATCAGCCACAGTGTCATCGACTTTTTATCCGAGAGCATCAAGCAGTATGGGCAGGCGCTTCTTGACATCCCCTGCTATAAGCTGCTGATGGGTACGGATGGTCCGAATCTGAAAGAAACGGCGAAGCTCTACGACCTGACCGAAGCGGAGCAGGAGCTTTTGCTTGCCAGAAAGCGCGGACACGCCCTCTTTATGGTGGGCGCCAAGCGGCTGCATATCAATTTTGAGATTCCGGATTATAAGATGTTTTACATGGGGAAAGCGGGTGGCCGCTGATGGCAGTAGACCCGATTACCGCAAAACTTTTAGCAAGGCTGGCGGTGCAGACCGTCACCGATGAGCAGGCTCGAAAACGTCTACTCATCATTATCTTAGCGCCGGTCATTTCCCTGCTTCTGCTCATCGCTTTTATCCTGTACCTGCTTACCAGCCCGATTTCCATGTTTGAGGAGTGGGCGCTTAGCGGCGATGAGCTGACGGCAATTGAATCGCTCCAGCAAGGCTATGGTTATAACCAGAACCTCGGCATTTTTGAGCAGGACTATATTGACGGTAGCGGACAGTCTTACGAGGGCGTTGTATTTACGGACGGCGGCATGGAAGTGACCTATTATAACCAGCTTGATGAACGCTGGGGAAATGTCATGTATGGCACGTCCAGCACCATCGGGGAAGCCGGGTGCGGCCCCACCTCCATGTCCATTGTCATATCAACACTGACCGGGGAAGCACACGATCCCATAGAACTTTGCAACTGGTCCGTGGCAAACGGCCACCGCTGTGAGGGGAACGGCTCTTACCACAGCCTGATACCGGCGGCCGCTGCTTCCTATGGGTTGACCTGTGAGAAGAATTTGGATGCACAGGGCATTGTGGACGCCCTTTCCTCCGGCAAGCTGGTAGTGGTCATTATGAGCAAGGGGCATTTTACAAACGGCGGGCATTTCATTGTCCTGCGCGGTGTGACGAGCAGCGGGAAAATCCTTGTGGCAGACCCGGCCAGCTACCGCCGCAGTGAACAGGAATGGGATTTGTCCATCATTATGAATGAGTCCAACAAGTTCGGGGCAGCCGGAGGCCCTTATTGGGCGATAGGAAACTAACGGAAACGGAGGGAACGCTGTGATCTTATATCTATCATCTACCCAGCATACCAATCTGCTGGACTTCACCGGGCGGTATGACCCGGACAGCGATATGCCCATCAAAAAGCTGGTGGGCAGCTATCTATTAAAACAGTTTGTGGTGCATGATATGCGCAATTTCAGCCACTTCACGGATGTGGTGCTTGACCGGCTGGCGTTTGGGGATGACGATAGCGAATTTGCCGAAGCCATTGAAGAATTTTTGACTATGTACCATGCGAGGGTGACGGTGATCTGCGAGGGGCTTACCCCGGCCGACCCGCTCTTTCAGGCTCTCCTTGACAGCGGCGTGGGCAATATCGTCTGCGATACCGAGATTGCCGCCATCCAGCAGGAGATTGCCGAGTGCCTGAGCGAAACCGGCATGACCCGGTACAGCCCCAAGGAGCACCCCGCTCCGGTGGGCGGTGTGAAATACCGCTTTGACTGTCAGAATATCCGTATCGCGGTGGTTGGCTCCCAGCCGAGGATTGGCGTTACCACAGCCGCCATCAGCCTGTGCCACTGGCTTCAGGGCGTAGGCGCCACGGCCTGTTATGTGGAGGACAACGAAAGCAGGGTTCTCCCGATTCTTGCCCGAAGCTATGGCATGGAGCAGGACGGGTATGGCTGGCGTTTTGAAGGGGTGCAGTACCGCAGGCAGGAGCCGGAAGCGCCGGTTCATTTTATTGTACGGGATATGGGCAGTTCGGGAGTAGTGCCGCAAGAAACGGATCTGCTGGTTATGCTTTGTGGGACAAAGGCATGGGAACTTCAACATACTGCCAAGCTGAAACGGACACAGGACGGCAGCTATGCCTATATCCTGTGTCCGTTTGTCGTGGAGGATTCCAGAGGGGATGTGGCGGAGGCCTTGCAGGACGATTACCATAAGGTGCTGTTCCTGGACTATCAGCCAGAGCCGACAGACGGCGCGGCAAACGCAAAGCAGTTTAAGACGATGATTACAAAATATATCGCAGGGGCGTAACCCCGGCATAAGGAGGAATTTTTGATGATGACAAAACAAGCCAAGTTAAAGCAGAAAGCCTATCAGAGCAGTCTAAAGAGCCGTGCGCTCTCTGTCCTGATTTACCTGATTGACCGTTCCAATAAGGACTTGACCTGTTTCCCGGCCATTCCAACCATGGCGGAGCAGCTCCACGTTTCTATTTCCACGGTGAAACGCGCCCTGCATGAACTGGTAGACGCCGGTTTCATCAAAAAGGAACCCCGGTTCCGTGAAAAGAACCGGGGGCAGACTTCTAACCTCTATATTCTTGTGCAGCCGGAGGACGTGCCAGAGCCGATACCCGCCTCGGATATGGAGGATGATGTTACAGACGCACAGAAAGCGGCAGGGCAGCCCTGCGAGGTACGGCACATTACCTTTGCGGATATTGCTGCCCAAGAAGCAGAGACGGAAGGAATCACGGAGGAAACCGTTGATACAGAGCCACAGGATAGTCAGGATTACTTGCCTATACCTGATAACAATCCCCCCATTCGTTTGCTGGTTGAGCAGTGCGACCGCTATATGTTGTGGATGCAATTCATAGGGAAAAGCACAGGACAAAAAGTGCCCTGTGTTTCTCCTTTTGTCTGTTGGACGGGGGCGGGGTTCAGTTTGCACCCTCCTTGAACTACTCAGTCTAACGGTTTAGAAAAGCGTAAAAGTAAGTATAATTCGACGTTTATGGCGGTACGGGGAGTACCCCTGGGGTCAATTCCATCATTTGCTATCGTGTGGGAAATTTTGAGAATATTTTCAGGGTTAACACTGGAGGTAGCTTCATCTAAAATGACAATGGGTGCGTCTTTTAAAATTGCTCGTGCAATGGAGATTCTTTGCTTCTCACCGCCAGATAATGTAGATCCGCTTTCGCCAATTACAATCTGATATATGACAACATTACTTGTTACAGTGGGAAACGTTTTGTCAAGGATTACACAAACTGGGCTAAAAAGAAAGGCTTTTACGGAAACGAACAGAAGGCACATGCCATTTATTCTCTTTTGCCTTCCCAGCAAACGGAGCTGTGCATATGATTCGTCCTCAGGTAAAAAGTTCACGAGGTGGCACCAGTTGTCGATACCATAATTCGCAATCCGTATACTATCCATCCAATCGGTTTTACCTTGCCGGAGTGTGATATCTCAGCTATAAGCTGCGGGCCAAGCATTTTGCCTATGCCGTGCATGGAGAGCACGGCTTTGTATTCCGGCAGAGACGAAGCAAGCGCATCCATTTCATGCCGGATGTGCTCTACATGTTTCGCGGTTGTCTTGAGCTGTTCAATACCAGTCATTATGAGGTCTTTATAGACTTTATCTTTCGGGTAAACAGCAACAAGCTCTTTGGCAGCCAGGTACAATTCTTCCGGTTTGCCTTGGTTGGATGGGGATGATGGTGGGGAGGGTGGTATCCGCTCTGTTTGCAGAATGCTTGGTAACGCTCTGTAAATGCCTTTAGACCAATTTTACGGACGCAGTCCACATGCCAGAAAGACTCCGAATAATCAAGCCATTTCTCACTGCCGTCATTGCGTGCAGGGCTGGAGAATAATGGGTTCACACCCGGATAAGTCATATCCAGGAAAGAGATTAGATTCGTTCTGGCAGAGACTTTCTGTTTGGTGAAGAAGTCCATCTGTGAATTAAGGATTTTAAGTTGTGTGCGAGTAGTATCCATAATTGAATATTGCCGCAAAGAAGCCCAGTTGTCAAGAGCATAGCGGGCAATTTTCCTGGAATCAGCAGGATCCGATTTGACTTTTCGTATGGTGTTGTTGCCGAAGTTCTTAATCAGGTGTGGATTGACGGTACTGACAAAGATTCCAGCATTGTGGAGGGAGTGAAGGATAGGCACGTGATACCGGCCAGTACATTCCATAACCACTCTGGTCTCGCCCTCAAGGTGCTGGATGAACCTGGGAAAGGTCATTTAGGGGAGATTAAGAGTGAACAACATCAAATGTTTTTTTGATTATAGTACCATCTGCCTGCAGGACAGCGACGGTGCTTTTGCCTTTTGAAACAATACCGACTGCATTTAACATCATATGTAATCTCCAATCAGATAGATTTGCATGGTACCAGCGGTTATCCATTGCTGATTCTGTCTCCTGGGTATCATACGGATATGTACAATAGCAGTCCAACCTGCATGAAACGAACGGTTGCAAATGGAATGGCGGGCTGACGGGCTTATCTACGGACTCTAGGGTCCAAGGAGGATTTCGTCACACCAATGCCATTACATTCTACAACTTAAACAATGGAAAGGTTAGTCCTAACTGGATGTTGGGCATCTAACCACCACAAAACCTATTATAGGAGGATTCCTCAGATTTTGTCATGCTTATAATGATAGAAGAGTAGAGGAACGTTAGATAGAGGTAGATGGGGGTACAGCTCAAACAGAGCCGTATCCTCGACTTTTGCCGTACCATATTAAACCACCCAAACCTCCTACTAATCCGGAAATGGAGTCTGCGTATTTGGAAAATGATAGAATCATTCTGTTCAAATCTATCCATGAAAAAGAAGCGCTTTATAATCAGCATAAATCCGTCAGAATTTTTGGAGCCGGTGCTGAACTTTTAAAAAACGCAAAGATAGTATCGTGAGGGGTGCTACATTCATGGGGATGACATGCAAAGTTTACTCAAAAGGGATGATTTTTATGACAAAATTTGCTATAATTGCTATAAATTTAACGGAAAGGAAAGCGGATTCTATGTATAATATTGCTGTGTGCGATGATTCCCCAATGGATCGTGAACACTTAATTGAACGTATTAAGAGCATGGATGTCCAGCAAGGACTGTGCATTCATGAGTTCAGTTCGGGTACGGAACTATTGGAAATCATGAAAAATATCAGATTTGCCGCGATTTTCTTAGATATACAGATGGAGGGAATGAATGGAGATGAGACGGCTAAAAGAATCCGGGAATTGGATTCTACGGTTGTTTTAGTATTTTATACTGGTATCGCGACCCCTACACCTGAAAGGTTTGAAGTAACGCCGTTTCGATACTTAGTAAAAACCATGCCAATTTCAAAATTTAATGAGTATGTAAAAGCAACATTAGACAAAGCGGCAGAATGTAATAGCATGCCCAGCCTGGCCGCCAATCTGCAAAAGAGATCGTTATTTATTGATTCCAGATATGTAATCTATATAGAAAAATATAAGAAAAGTACACGGATAGAATTAGTTCCATCCGCCTATGAAATATATGGCATCGAAGCAGATAAAAATGGCAAGTACCCTGATGTCAGGCTCTCAGAAGCCTTAGAACTGACTTATGAAAAGCTGAAGGACTATGGATTTGGCTACCCCCATGACAGTTATATCATAAATTTTCAATATATGAGTACCTGCACCAGTAAATCATTAGGGTTAGAAGGTGTCAATGGTCAGTTCCCAATAGCGCGCAGCAAAGCGAAAGAATTTAATAAACTGAAAGGGCAGTTCATCCGTGCAAAATATGTTGGAAGGGAGTGATCGCGTGAATATGGAAATGATTTCCGTTGGCAGGCTGGCGCTTTGCGCCGTGGATGTGTATATGCTTTACTCTTTTTTTAAAACGATGTTTAAATTGCGGAATTATAATATTATAATGCATGTTTTATTTTCCGTAATGGCTACCGTTCAGATTTTTTTCATAAATGCATATAGCAGCACCTTGCTAAATCTTGTGGTTATTCCTATATTGTATATGTTATTTGCCTTATTGATGTTTAAGCTGTCTTTAGCCGGTGTATTTACATATACGGTGATTTATTATGCGATATTTTCCGGCGGACGCGAGGTGGCTTATGAGATGCTGTTCCGGCTGATTTCCAATTATACGCAATTCGAGATACCACCCTGGTTCACCTCCGAAGGTTTTTATTTTCTTCTCCCGGAATATGTACTTGGTTTCCTGTTCCTTCTGCTGATTGAACGTTCTCTAAAAAAATTGGATATTGGAGAGTATCAGGCGTTTGCCTGGTATCTTCTTGTTATGCCGGTCTCATCTTTGATTGTACTGAGTACCTTTTTATATATAGATTTTCCTGATTCAGTGTCTCTCCAAAAACTGATGTGCATAGGAGCATTCCTCTTATATTTTTCCAATGCCGAGGTATTTATTGTTCTGGCGAAATACAAAAGTATCATGAATCTGGCAAAGTATGAAGAAATGTCTAACCTGAAACAGGCCATGGAGGATGATAAGTTTCAAAATATCGCAAGTCTTCATAAATTATATCGTGATTATATACATGATATACATTTATATCTGAGACAAATCCGTGTATTTGCTTCGAATAAACAGCATAAAAAAATCATTGAAATAGTAGACAAATTGGAGGGTGAGATTCAGATGGGGGGTCATAATATTATTTATAATACGAATGAAGTATTGAATACAATACTCGCGGAATACGTGCTTGAGGCTCAAAATAAAGGGATTGAGCTGTCTGTTTTTGTTGAGGACTGTTTGAATGTAGATTTTATTTCAGATGCAGACATGATTTCCATGTTTGGAAATCTGTTAAATAATGCATTGGAGGCAGCTGCTAAATGTGAAGCTGGCCACAGGAAGGCAGACGTAAAACTGTTTATGGGGAATCAATATATGCTTGTTCTATACATCAAAAACAGTTTTTTGGTCTCTGTGCAGTGGGAAGGAGAGGAATTATTGACCACTAAAAAGGAAAAACAATTCCATGGAATGGGGATTGGAATTGTGAAGAGGCTGGCTGAAAAGTATGGAGGAACCCTTATGCTGGAAGAAAAAGGGAGCAATTTCATTACAACTTTAATCATTTCTGCCTGTAAGAAATAGAAAATGTGCAAATTTCGGAAGGGAACGTGTATAATTTTGGCAGTCACCTAGTTTTTAACAACTTTTTGCGTTATATTATAACAAAAAAACAGGAGGATTTTGGATATGAAGAAATTGTTTATGCAGTTAAAAAACAAGTGCAGCATGGTAAATATGGCAAACCTTTGCGCTCTGGCAATGGTACTTTATACCGTTAATGCTACATGCGCTTGGGCACATCACCAGCCGGAAGTTCCAGAAGAAGCCCTGAAGTTCAGGAAGTTCTGATGATCAGAAATCTGGCGGAACGGATTGTTGAATGGCAGATTAAAAAGCATTCTCTACCAGATGAGGATCGTGGGCTGTATCAATATGCTTATGAGGTCTTGCTTAATCAGGTTATAAATGTATTGATTGCAATTCTTATTGCGGTACTGTTCCACGCTCCCATGCCGGTCTTTCTATTCCTGGCAAGCTATATTCCCCTAAGGTCTTATTGCGGCGGGCATCATGCAAGGACCAATGGGGGGTGTACTGCCGTATCCGCTGTATTGCTTTGTATTATTTGTGTGATATATAGAATCCTTCCCTCGAATGCCGGTGTAATCATGCAGCCGGTGTCTTATATCATATCGGGCTTATTGATTATACGTTTCGCTCCGGTTGAAAATGTTAATAAGCCACTGGCAGAGGAGGAAAGAGTCCGTTACCGCAAAATAAGCCGTTACATATGGTTTGGGGAATCTCTCGTAGGAATGTCTCTTTTTTTTATAAAAAGCCCAGCAGGTGTCGTGATAGCATTAAGCCATATTGTGCTATGTGTGATGCTTTATTGGGGTAAGGTTATAAACTAAAAATAAATCAATCAGCAATTCAACTTTAGCCTGTATAAAAGCAGGCTTTTATTTATTTAAAATGGTGGCACTGTATATCCACAGGCTACCAGATAATTCTTAATAATTTCTTCCAGACATTTAAGCTGAATCTCGTTCAGCGGTTCCATTAGTTCTAATAAATAGTTTCGATCAATCTCCGAGCCCTCTCCAAGAAGAATATAATCCGTACTTACATTCATTGATTTAGATAGCTTTATAATACTTTCAGCCCGCATATTTTTTTGCCCGCGTTCGATGCAGGCGAAAAACTGATGCGATAGTCCAGCAAGCTCCGCGGCCTGTTCCTGTGTTAAACGCAGCAGATAGAAAACTCGAAAGGATTCTATATTGGGAATATGCTCAGATTGTAATGTATTATATTTATGGCTGTGAAACATCCCCGTTTGATTACTCTAAGATATTTGGAAAGAATCTGCACTTTTTACGTTTAAGTTCCGGCTTTGCAGTCAATGAGTCGGCTCATTTATTGGGAGTCAGTATAGAGAAGCTCCGGCAGTATGAAGCAGAGTATGGAAAATATTGAACTCGAAATAAAAGAACAGAAAAAGGGTCAATCCTTGTTTACAGCCTCCACTGTATACGATATCCCTTCTTCTGAGATTTTATCAATGGTACTATTTTGCCATATACCAATTTAAGAAGATTCCCGTCTGCGAAAATAAATTCAACGTAATTGTTGAGCGATACAATGTAGGAGGGCTCCCCAAATATATTATATAGACAATGTGACCAGTATATTACGGTTATAGCCATATTTTAACTGGAGTGATACCTCATATGTGCAAATTTTGGAAGGGAACGTGTACAATTTTGTCAAGTGGGTTGTAATTTTTGAAAGATTTTGTAGAATTATGGAAAATAAGGAAATATAACGGAAATAAAATATATTGTTACATATTAATAGGGAGTGAATTTATGTTGTTAGAAAAAAGCAACAATAGTTATTATCGTTACGAAGCGTCCTTTCATGTGTGGTATAAAGACAAGACGGAAGAAATTAAAAATATAAGCTATGACACGGATATTTTGTATAACCATCTCCATTTATGGAACAGGAAAAGTCTTACCCGTAAATATAAAAGACTGGTAGTGGAGAAAATGGCTCACGATAAGCGGCTGTTAATGTGTGAGCTTCTTCAGGAGGATTTAGTCCTAATCTCAAGGTTTTATTATACATTTATTGAGTAAAGTATCTATTCCGGGGGTGCGTATTATGAGAAGATATCAGAAATTGCTGCTAGGTATTGTAATCGCTCTGTTTGTTATGGGTACAGCCAATCGTTCCATGGCGGAAGAAAATATCAGACATAATACAGAAAATGGCGAAGTGGTGTTCCTTTTGGATGCCAGCGGTTCCATGAACACACAGGATAAAAACCGACTGGCCATAGACGCCATCCGTCAGGCTGCCTACAGCCTGCCATCAAATTACAGGATCGGACTGGTAGTTTACAATACTGAAATCCAGGCCATTAAAAGCTTAGACACCGGTATCCAACAGCTAGAAGGTCAGCTTGGGGCGGTCAGTTATTCCGGCTATACCAATGCGGGCCAGGGCCTAAGCCAGGCTGTAGGGCTGTTTTCCGAAACAGAAGATGTACACCGGTACATCATCATGCTTTCTGATGGCGAGATTGATATGCCTGATAAGGAGCAGAGAGAGGCATCCCGCACCATGTATGTCCAGTCTGCAGAATGGGCCAGGGATAAAGGCATTAAGATCTGCATCATAGCTGTGGGAAGCGAATTAAATGATCCCCGGATGCACATATTTGACGGCGCGGAACTGACAGATGGCGCGATATACTGGGAAGGCCAGTCAGGCTCTTTGACCCAGATTATGGAGCGGATTATCACAGATAAGCTCAGTTTTCCAAGGCAGGCTGCAGGAGTTACAGACGCCAATGGAGGAAATGTACATATAGAAGTTCCCAAGGGCGCTGATTATTTAAAGCTTTTAATTACCAGTGAAGCCGGGTTTCAAAACGTCAGGGCCGATTATGCCTCTGAAAGCGGCCAGACCATTGCGGGTCAGAAGTTTGCGGTAGTGGAAATGAAACGTCCTGTTTCCGGGTCCGTGGATTTTTACTTTGAAACACCGGATATTTCAGGAGTCCAGGCCCATGTTCTCACCGAATTTAAAGCAGAACCTCAGCTTACGGTGCATTACCGGAGCGAAGAGCTGCCCCGGACAGAAGCGGAAATTAAAAAAGATGTTCCGCCCAGTTATGAACACTGGGCGGACATTACCATAGGTCTTATGGATATGGAAGGGAAGAAAGAGAACCTATGGGAGCAGGAGCGGTACGAAGGCGTTGAGATTCCCTATACTTTGAATGATGTTTCCTTAAAGGGAATCATAGAAAACGGGCAAATCAAAACAACCATACCTGCCGATGGTGTGGAGGCTGTAAGAGTATCTGTGAACACTCAGGATATGGATGGGATTTATTATATCAATCAGCCGGCTGAGGCACAAATTGAGAAGTATCCGGATCCTGTCTTTGAACCCTCTCCGGATTACCGCCCTCTCATTGCAATCCTGTCAGCATTGGTCCTTGCCCTGGTTTTCATTCTGATTTTATGGATTAAGAAAAAGAACACCACAGTGATTTATATGGCCCAGCCGCCGACAGCCAGGGAGCCGGCCAAAAAGATGGGAACCAAATCCTGCACCTATACCGGTAAATTCAACATGTACGTGATCCAGACAGCGGACGGACAGGATGTACCACCCCAGTCCTACAGACTCTTTGGCCGAAACAGTGGCAGGATAACATTAAACCAGATTTTAACCTCCTGTAAAATCAAGTTTGGAAAGATAGGAGCAGATGATATTATTTTTTATCCCGGACCGGAACATTCTGTGATTATTATGGATCAGTCAGAACGGTGTACGGCTTTAAGGGGAACAGAAATCCTGAAAAAGGGGGTTGGTTATCCGGTATTTTACGGTGAAAAGGTGACCATTACCTTTGAGGATGAGGCCACAGAAATGGAAATCCATTATAAAGATTTAAAGCCCAGCGAACGGGAGGGGATTTAAATGAGGATGAAAAAAGCAGAACACGGACTGCCTGGGATAAGAAATCCGGTTACCGGTTTACCAGGGTCCTGCATACGGAAATATAAAAGAAGTACATGGTTAAATTCCCGTATCAGGGACGGATGACAAGGACAACGCATATGGCGCTGGACAGATCAGGTCGTGTGCGCTTTTCCTTTTCTTCATAGAGAAAGAAGAAAGATATATAAAAGGAGGAGCATTCATATGGGAAATGCAATAAAACAGACAAACCGAACCATGCTCATGGAGCAGATTAATCCGGAAAAACCGGACTTCCTTACCGTGGTCGGCGATGTCAGGGGACTGGAAAGCCTGTCGGACGACAAAATCAAAGAAATTAATGATCATCTTCTTGTACGCAGTTTCGATGAATTGTTAGAAAAGTTTAAGCCTGCAGTATATTGTTATTTTAACGCGAATAATCAAAAAATAGTTTACCAGTTGGATAAGCCCGATGGAGTACCCGAGGAAATGCTGACAGAGATTCCGTTAAACCGTCAGAATGAATTCATGGGTATGCTGATGTCCATGGTGGATACAAAGCGATCCGAGGGAACTATCAATGTGGACTTCAAATTTGAAAAGTTGACGGACATGATTTCTCCCAGAAAGGTCATGGAGGCTATCAGACAGAACCGCAAGGAGCTTCAATATACTTATGGCGAGTATGCGAAATTAGATGATGGAGATCCCAAAAAGCTGGATATTGCAGACAAATTGAATGTGATGTTCGAGGAAGCCAGTGCTAATTACAATAATGTGATGGCGATGCTGCCTCTGGCGATTGAGGATACCAAGACCCGTCTCTTACTAGGTGATAGGGGAGATAAGAAGGATAATACGCCTCTGGCCCTGGGGGTTCTGAGTATGGGTGAGGGAGGGGAACTCCGGGTTTTAGAGGCTCCGAAGGTGGAGACAACCGCCCTGGCTACCGTAGACGATAATGTGAACACAGGCCTCATAGAAGCGCTGAAGGATGACTATAAAGCAATCAGCGGGGAAAGCAACGGTTATGTGGAGGCATTGGTCGCAAGAACCTTCTGCCCGTTAGCTTCCACTATGGAAAGCAAAATTGACAAAGAGACAGAGGTTGCAAACTACAATTCCTACTTAGAATTCTACAAAGAATCCAAAGACGCTTTCATTAAAACGGTAAAACCGTTAATTGAAAAGCTGTTGGGAATCTGGTGTTTCTTCGAGCAGTATCCGAAGAAGGTTAAGGGAATGAAACCTTCCATGTTAATAACCAATGTATCCAATGACATGCTGGCAAAATCCAGTAATATCTCCCGATTAATTACATACTTAAACACTACCAATGCCAAAAACGATTTTACAAACACGGTTTGGTATTCGATTGTCCCGGACGTGTCCCTGGACCAGTACAGCAAGATGAAGCTGACCAGAGAGCGTTTCCGGGGAAATGCCAAAGTAGAAAAGACCGATGTCAACAGCGTAGAATCATTAATGCGGATTTTGGATGTATTTAAGGAGTTCAGCGTACAGTGCTTTTTTAGCTATGAGGCTGACGACAGCACCACTTTTAATGCCCTGGCCACAGAAGGAATTGAGAAATATGAGGACCGCTGTGCTTCCTTGATGGGGAAACCCTTCAGTGAGTTTGCAATTCCCTGTGTACCAAACTTTACCATTATCCCCAAAGACAAATCTGGCGTGATTTTAGACAGCCGCATGGTCTTAAACAATGACGATACCGTGGAGCTGTCCAAGGAAAAGGAAGACGTCATGAAGATCTGGATTGATGGGGTCTATGTGGGAGCGGCTTACGTGGCAGCCGGTATCGTGGCTGCTTACCAGTGTCCGGAATATTTAAAGGACAAGTTTACAAAGGCCAGGGTTGACCCAGAGCTTCCGGGAGTGCGGTTTGATATAGAGGCTGACGACCACAGTCTGGTTGCCTGCACTACGATGGCGAAGGAAATCACCGGATTCACTAATTCCATTAAAAATGATATTAACCGCAAAAACTTCGGCTTCGTATTTAGTTCCGAAAATGCTGCCTATAAAGGAAATGACATCACGAATATCATGGTTTATAAGGCCAGAAATTTAATGTCAGATGGTAATATGTTCGAGCCGATTTACAAGACTCAGGTGACTACCTACATAGAACGGGTGATGCGCCATGGGACGGGGGATTTCAAGGAAGACTCCATTGTGCAGTTTTTCAGTAACAATCCAAACAGCCAAAAGAGTCAGTGGTTGTCAAAGAAGGAGTATTTAAACGGTGTTCTTGGAAAAGGCGATGATATTGATTATATCATCAATGAGGAGAACGGCTACTGCACGCTGAACATTACCTTTAATGGCAATATAAAGAATTTAGAGGTTGAAATCAACCGCTTATCAGCCAATAAGGCGTAATGCCTTTGGGGCGGAAGGGTATGCCAGAAACTTCTGCCATTATAAAAACCTATTATTAATGAAGAAGAGGAGGAAAAAGCATGGGATTTCGTATGAAAATTACCGGAGGACCAGAGGAGATCGTATTTGATGAGAGAAGTATTACTAAAGTGGATTTTAATTCCGCATCTTCTGCAGACTCCAATGCCAGAGCAACTGATTTTGGCCTGACTGTAAAGGTTTGGGGTAAAATGCTCTATAAGCTGGGAGGAGAAGGAAATGATCCGACGCTAGGTCTAGCAAAATGGTCTCAGGTTCCGTCAGAGAAGGCAGACTGCTACCGTAACGCTGAGATTACGGTTGTATCAGCCAGCCAGGTGGTACGCCAGTTCACACTTCCTAATGCCTTCGTAATGGAATACAGTGAAGAAGTGGATGATGAGAGCGGTGTGGGAACTTTCTACCTTCACATGAAACAGAAGAAGGATGAGAACGCGGCAACCAGGATTGAAGGCGGCTTCGGCGGCGAGTAAACCAGAATTGAACAGGAGGAAATAAGGCATGTCATACAGAGTAACAGTAGAAGGATTAGAACGTTTTGAGATTGCAAAGGAATGTGTGCGCAGCGTAAAGTTCACTACAGATATCCCTCTGGATTCCAATGCCAGAACCAAAGATGTAGGAAGCACGCTGACCATTACAGGAAGAATCTTAACCGCAGTGGATGGTGATCCCTTTGACAGCACCAGAAAGCTTGCTTTATGGTCCGCAGTTGCGGCAGAAAAAGCCGACTGCTACCGCAAAGTAACCATTGAGCATGTAGCAGCTGGGATCATGGAGAGGAAATACTACTTCCCCAATGCCTTTATCATTGATTATAAAGAAGATTACGGCGATACGGAGGGTACAGGAACCTTTACGCTGGTAATTAAGCAGAAGAAAGATAAAATAGCCAATATAACAGTGGAAGGCGGATATCCGGCCGCATAAGAGACAATGGGGGCGAGTCCGTGACAGGACACGCTCCCAGGTTTGATTAGAGGAGAAGGAGGCAGGGATGGAGCCAGACTATTATAGAATATTAGGTGCAAGGGAAGATGCCACAGAAGAAGAGATAAAGAAAAGTTATTGGAAAATAGCTAAAAAGTATCATCCGGATTCAAATCCCGGGGATAAAGACGCAGAAAAGAGATTTAAAGAGGCTGCGGAAGCCTATGCAGTTTTAGGAGATGCAGAAAAGCGGAAGGCCTATGACAAGGTACGTTTACAGGACCATACAGCAGGACCAGAACAAAAGAGGCCAGATAGGAATAAAAAGACTTCCCAGACAACCGCCAGCTTCGATTTTAACAGTATGTCTTCAAACTTTGAACAGTACTTTGGCTTCCGGCCGGGAACCAGCCAGGTGGACGAGGACAAACTGAATACAAATAAGAAAACGAAAACAAATCCGATTGATATGACGGAGATGTTTGAACGATATATGGGGATTGAGAAATAAATGAGAAAGGAAAACGGGGATGAAAAAAAGAATACTGGATCTTATAATCGTCTGTCTCTGTCTGGCAGTCATAGGAATTGTACTTGTGTATCCGGAAGAGATTATGTGGCGGGGACCCATTCTGATTTCAGCCGGCATTTTAACGGTCCTGTTTCTGGTATTGACAGTCAGAGATAAGGGGGACAGACAGGAGGACACGGAACAGATGGAGCGAAACCAGCTGGAAGAAACAGGGCTGATTACAGAAATTGTGCTGTTGAATGAGGAGGATAAACCGCTGATGACCTGGGATCTTTATGGAAAAACAGCCATGGTTATTGGACGGGATGTAAAAGAGAACCAGGTGGATATAGATTTAGGAAAAAGCGCCTATGCCAGTATGGTGGATATCGAGCATGCAGTGCTGAATTACTCCACTGGAAGCTGGTACGTGGAGGATTTGGGAAGCGCCAATGGACTCAGTGTAAAGAAGGCCAGCGATGGCAGGGTATATAAGCTTTCGAAGGATACGCCATGCCGCCTGGAGCGCGAAGACTGCCTGTATATTGGGCTTAACCACTTGCTCCTAAAATAAACGGGGTATTCAAAAATGCAATAACCGGCCTGGCCGGATACATAGACAAAAAGCAAAGGAGCGAGACATTATGAACAGCAATCTGATCCGGTGCCAGAATGGGCATCTGTTTTCATCCAGAAGATATGGGACCGTTTGTCCTTATTGTAATATTGAAACCGCAACAAAGGAAAAGAAGGAGACCGGTGGGAAAAGTGGGGAAGATCTGGAAAAATTACTATTTGCCCAGGATGCATCCCCAGTATGCGGCTGGCTTGTTTGTATTTCCGGTCCCAGGCAGGGAAAGGACTACAAAATCAAATCAGGGAAAAATTTCATTGGCCGGGCCGATGACATGGATATCCAGGTGTTAGGGGATAACCAGATTTCCAGAAGGAATCATGGCGTCATTGTCTTTGACCCCAAGAAGAAGGAAACCGTACTCCTGCCTGGGGACAGCAATGGGCTGGTGTACCATAATGAGGCCGCTGTTTACACTCCTACCGTTTTAAATTCTTATGATGTGATTGAAATGGGTGAGAGCAAATTTGTGTTCATTCCGTTTTGCGGGGAGAATTTTATGTGGCAGGATAAAGGGAACAAGAATCCTGAGACAGAGAGCTGACAGGAGGGGAGCCATGACAATTCCTGAAGTGATTATTTTATGTTTATCCCTTTTTGGCGCCGCACTTCTAATCGGACGAGTGCGGCTAAGTGTTTATTCAATGAAGAAAAAGCGGAAGCGTCTGGAATTTTGTGAGACTGGAGCCTCTAAGACCATTGGAGACCGGGAGGTTCAGGAAGATGAATACGGCATCGCAGAAACCGAGGAAGGGATCATGGCTGTTTTAGCTGATGGAATTGGGAAGCATTACGGAGGAAAAATAGCCAGCCGTACCGCGGTAGAGGTATTTCTGGATATATTTGAGGACAAAAACGCTTTTTATAATCCCCAGCATTCCTTCCGGAAAGCCTTTCAGGGAGCCAACCGGGAGATCCTAAAACAACTGGAGGAAAACCAAGGTAGTGCCTCTGTTGGCGCGGTTATGATAATGGAACGGAAACTTTATTATGCAGTAGTGGGAAATGTCAAAATCGCCGTATACCGGAACCATGAACTGGTACCGGTTAGCTCCGGTCATACCATCGGTGTACTGGCAAGGCAGAAGTATGAAGAGGGAAAGCTGACAAGGGAGAAGGCCATCAGCCTGCTTAATCACCACAGGCTTTATAACTTTGTGGGTCAGGATGGATTTCAGGATGTGGAGTTTTTTGACACGCCTATCGCGCTCTATGGAGGGGAGTATGTGCTTTTGATGAGCGATGGCTTGTATGAAACTGCCCGCTGGAAGGACATGGAGAATTGTCTGGAAGGGGAAGGAAGCTGCCAGGACAAGGCATATCAGCTGATAGAGCTGGTGAATCAGAGTGAGGAAGAAGAGAAAGATAACGGATCAGTTGTAGTGATAAAGGTTAACCAATAGTGGTTATAAAATTACGGAAGACAGGAAGTGGACGCAGGAGGAAACTACAGGATGAGAAAACAGAACAGCACATTTAAGACCGCTTTTATATCAGAAGCAGGTTCCGGGCTGGAAAACAATGATTATTTTGCCTTTGTGGAGCTTGAAAAATATGCGTGTTATGTCATAGCCGATGGGCTTAATGACCTTCCGGATGCTGAAAGTGCCAGGCTGGCCACCCAGACCATTATCCTGGCCTTTGAAGAACACCCATCCATAAAAAAGCGTGCAATCCTATCTTATTTGGAAGCAGCAAATAAGGCTCTTGCAAAAGCTGACAGCAAGGAAAAATTAAAAGCTTCTGTTACAGTCATAGTTACGGATTATGCAAAGGCCCGGTATGGATATGCAGGAAATACCAGGCTCCGCCTTTATCGGGATGGCTCTGTAAAAGAACAGACAAAAGACATGTCTTTGGGTACCCAGCTCGTAAAAGAAAAGGAACTGCCCGAGGATGCCTTATCCAGGCATGAACAGCGCAACAACCTGCACACCTATCTGGGGCAGGGAAAGGGCTTCCGCCCTTTTGTATCGAAGAAAATCAAGCTGGTAAACGGTGATATTTTTACACTTTATAGCCGTGGAATATGGGAAAATCTTGACAATGGAGAGCTGGATGACGTATTTTCCGAAGCAAAAGATGAACCCCAGGAGAGCCTGGATAATATAGAAGATCTGCTCCTGTCGAAACAGCCGGGAGATTTGGAGAATTATACCTTTGCATCTATCTTTGTGGATGAGGTATTTCTGGATCCGAACCAGAAACGGCGCATTAAGAAAATTGTTATAGTGACCGTAGTGGTCATGGTGGCAGTTCTGGGTGTAAGCCTGGTCGTGTGGCTGCTGTACCGGCAGCGGCAGAAACGGGAGGATGAAATGGAGAGGCGCTACTCCAACATGATTGAATATATCCAGGATGATAACTTTTTGCGGGCAAAGGAAGAGTGCAGTGAAGCGTTAAAGCTGGCGGAAAAGCTGAAAATAAAGAAAGAGATTCAGGAAATCTCCGATTATCAGAAGCTGATAGAGGCTGTGAATGTTGCAGATGACGCATTCAGCAGCGGAAAATATGGGGACGCCCAGCCGGCCTATGTGACGGCAAAGGAACGTTCCAGGTACGCGGACCGGGTGGCTGATGATTATATAGACAAGCAGCTGTCTCATATCACGGATTATTTATCGGTGTTTGATTACATACAGTTAGGAGATACCCTGGCGGCCCGGGGGGATTATGAGAGGGCTGAGGAAAAGTATTTACAGGCCAAGAGCCTGGCTACAAAGGCTTACTTTGAGGAAGGCAGAAAGGATGTCATAGAGGCACTGGAAGCGTTGTATGCCAGCAGGGACAAGGCAGAGGAAGCCGATACCCAGGAGGCAAAAGCAAAAGCTTCCAACGAAGCAGGAGCCACGCAGCTGGCCACCGATGGGGACAAGGCATTTGCTGAGGGAGATTACGATGGGGCCAAGGCTTACTATGCCATGGCACTTGAGAAATATCAGGAATTAGGGGATACAGCCCATGCAGAGCTGTTACGGACGAAAATAGCATCCAGTGACCAAAAGTCTGAAGAGAATAAGCAGAAGAAACAGCAAGCCGAGGATTTTGTATTAGTGGGCAAGGGGCAGGAGGCAGCCGGGAATACACTGGAGGCCAAAAAGCAGTACCTGTTTGCAAAGAACTTATATAAAGAACTGAAATTGGATGACAAGGTGGTGGAAGTGGATGGCCTGATTGAAGTTCTGGAAACTACCATGGAACAGGAGAGCCGGAAGGCAGAGCAAAGTGAAGCGGCTGAGACAGAAGACAGCTCTGCTTTCGAAAGTTCGGGGGAAACAGAGCAGGAAAGCAACCAGGAAGTCGGCCCAGGGGTATAAGGTCAACCCAGGAAAAGCATGTGCGGCTTTAAAGAATTAATAGCTATAATAATTTAACCGAAACAGGCTTTTACGAACAGTTCATATGGGGGCGGGAATCCGGATTGATTTATTATACAAGTGGTATGGGCGCGGATAGTGATATGATGGAGCTGACGTTAAAAGAGGATTAGTAGAATGACAGAGGTATACCAGAAGCCGCATTCTGGCCTGCGATGAGGGGGATGATTCCGATTGTGAGGAGGGAGGAAGATTCAATCCAGCCAATAAAAAGTGAAATTTTTGTGAAAAAAGGTTCATTTATTTTAGCTATTATTTTAGTTGGAGAGATAATTTATTTTTTTAGGTTTAATACAGTATTTCCAGCAAGTATTATAGGTTGGTCAGGAACACTAAGGTGGGAAATATTGGTTTATTGGATCATACATATCATAGTGATATTTATTATATTGTATAGGTTTTATTTACAGGACACAATAAGTTATAAAAGTATGTTTACGGTTTTACTGTTATATTTAATTATTCGTATATTTTATGATATCTGCATGTACATATTTCTTGACCATAAAACATATGGTTTTTATTTTATATTGAGCAAAATTACTTTTTTTATCAGTGCTTTTGTTTATCTCAGCATATTTAAAAGGGTATCGCTTTGTTTTCGGTAAAACAGGTAGTTTTAAAATATTTGTTTTTTTAATGGTTTTTATTAGTTGTGTAGGTTTGGATTTAATTATGGTAAATAGTTTGGCTTCTATAGAAATGATAAAAGATACAATTTCAATATTAAGTATAGTTACAGCTTTTGCTTATAACTTGATTTTTGAAAAAATTCTAAACTATTTTATGTTATTGTTTGTATTCACGAATTAAAAAAAGAAGGGTGTTTTCAACGCATAAGATATATTTCAGCGAATACAAATGTCATCTGGGAGATACGCTGAGACAGATTGAGGAACATTATCAAGAATTAAGTCTGCTGCCAGAATTAGGCATATATTACTGATTACTGCAGAGATAATTTTCAGTTTGTGGTCAATGGCCTGCGGGATGAGTTATCGGAAGAAATCTGCGCATTATATAATTTACAGGGGAGCAAAAGAAAAGTGGGCCTGGCCTATCTGCAGTTATCCTGAGTAGTCAGTACCGAGCATTTGTGGCCGAAAAAGTCCTTAAGGAGGAGTAGGAAATGGAGAACTGGAAAGATAATAATTTATCCGCCATCCTGGAATATCCATTTGATTTTGAAAGATACATAGAGGAGCGTTTACGAGAGATTGATGAACTGGATGAAAGGAAGTTTGTCAAAAAGTTACTGTTAGAAGGTCTTGGAAAGGTAATCCAATGCACAGAAGCAAAGTACCAACAACTGGAGCGCAGGGTATATGAGGAATTGGAGATTACAGATAACCAGTACGAGGCAGTTTTAACGATTGTAAAGAAGAACCATTATGATCCGACCAATGGAACGCTCTTTCCCGTAAATGATGAGGATTTAGACGAAAGGATTCTAAGAGAAAAATTGTCAGATGGAAGCCGGCACTGGTTGGGAAGCATTTTTTTGGAGGATGCTGATGATAGACAGAGAGAATTTCAAGATAGAAAGAGCTTTTCTGGTACGTTGGTCCAGGGTGAAGAAAGTAAAGCAGTGGTATTTGAGATTGAGCCGGCAATGCGATATCGGGATGTGATGGGAGGACTCTATCAGGTATTTCAGGATAATCATATTCCATGGGATACGATAAATACCGGATACTTGGATAAGTTCTATGATGTTTTTGTTAATTCAGAAGGAGCAGCGGCATGCAATCTGGAGGAAGCAGAGATTGATTTTGGAGAATTTAAAGAGGAAATCAGATATGGACTGATACCTCTTTGGAATATGGAATGGGTAACGTTCGACAGCGCTGATTTCATGATTCCCTGTATCAATGGAATTTACTATGAGCACGAATTTTCCTTAGTAGATAAGGACGAAAAGGATGGCTATCTAATCAAAGCCAATGAGGACATTTTAGAGATCCGCCGTGAGAGAAAGAAAATTGTCATTAAATCCTTAGAGGAAACCTTTGAGAACTGGAAAGCTCTTCATATTATCCAAAAGGAAACGGTTCGTTCCTTAGATTATAATGCACCGCTTCTGACAAACCGGAAACGGGATTCTTTTATCCGGCGCTATGCAGAAAACAGCCGGATCCGGCTCATGACTAAAATAGATTTATTCCGCCGGATTATGGAGATTGATGTCCGGGATTATATTGAGGTGGTGGCGTATGAAATATGTGAAAACGCACGGGATTTCCTCAGTATAGAAAGTATGAACTGGTTTGTAAGAGATGAATTATTCCCTATGGAGAGCCGGAAGGTTTTGCTGCTGAAATTTAACGAAAGGCAGCCAGGGCATTACTTAAATAGCAGTATGGTGCGGTTTGTCATTTCACAGATGCAATTAGAGATCAGTGAATACCGATGTGTGGGGGTGATTGTATGAACTATGCATGGGAAGCTGCTTTAGCTGCGGATCAGGCGGGAATACCAAGAGAGGAAATCCGATATGTACCAGTAAACAATGGGAGCCCTTATGCAGAGATAACGATGGAATATATCAACATCCAGGGATTAGGGAAGAAAACTGTGGAAATGAATCCTCTTTACCGATTCTCCAGAGAATTTTCAGCCTTGTTTGACAGGAATCTGGAGGGGTATGAAAAGGCAAGGAAGATACTGTTTGATGCTTTTATGCAGTATGTTGTGCAATTAGATTTACGTCAGGGACTTTCAAAACAGGAATATGCCCTGCGCTTTCTTTTAAGAGATCTGTTGGAAGGCGTGTGCGGTAGTCAGGCGGCCAGAGTGGCGGGGCAGTATGAAAAGGAAAAAATCCGCCGTTTGCTGCGGTTGGTATTGAAATTGTATCAGTGTGGAAGTTCTATTTATCTTTTTCGGGAAGTTATGCGTTGTATGTATCCGCATTCTCTGGTATATGCCAGCAATGAAGCAGTGCGGCAGATATTGGTTTATGTAGGTGTTAAAAAAACGGAGGAAGATAGAGGAAGGCTGGAGTTTTTAGAGGATATGTTCCTGCCAATTAACTATCATGTGTTTTTATTTTGGGAGCATCATTTTGGGATTATGGATATTGATGAAACCATGGTGATGGATGAGATGGTGCTGTTTTAAAAGGAACGGTTTTCTAAAAAATAGAAGACAATCAGGGGCATAAAGAGCGGAAGTCATAATTCCGGATAAGACAGGGTGGTAGAAACAGATGGATAAATATGGGTATATATTGAAGAAACAGGAAGAGAAGATACCGGATAAACGGTATCGGAAAGCGGAACTGGAGCTGATGACCACGTTCCAGCTCCGGGAGATCTGCCGAAGGGAGAAAATTATACAGGGAATCTTAAACCCTATGGATAAAGAGGAGTTAATCCATGTTATTTTAAAATACCGGGGAGCGGATGAATACTTCCTGATTGAAACACCGGATGAAAACGGGCTCCAGTCACTGGAGCGTATATGGAAGGAAGCGAGACTGCAGGAACGGCAGGATGTCCGTCTCCAGTGCGGCTCCAAGATTACCGCGTATGAGGGACTGGCCATAGATTTTTATGACGGTTTTATCCTTCCCTATGACAGGCACCTTGCAGGAACCAATGCCCTGGTGGTAGGCGGGGACATGACGGTATGCGCAATCTTCAATGTAGTTCCTATGGGGAGCCAGATAGAATACCTGTACCTGACAAAAGCAGCTGATATCACCTGCCGGGAGTCAGACGTAAAGAATTACAGCCTGTATTGTATGGGGCGTAGGGAGTCAGAACTGATTTATCAGATTTACACCAGAAAATATGACTACATACCAGAATATCTGGAAGTCTACCGGGTTCCTCTTCTGGATTTTGAAGTAAAAAAGCCGGTTCCCCTGTCTATGCCGATTGCCATGGACTTTGGAACCTCGAATACTACGGCGGGCGTCTATTTGGATAATCTGTACTTTGAAAAATTAGGACTCCATGATGGGGACCGCGGATTACATATAAATGACACGAACTATGCCCTGTTTTATGATACCTCCACAGACTGGCAGGAAACCACCATGTTCCCCAGTGTAGTGGGGATCCAGGCAGTGGAAGCGGGAAGGCCGCATTTCCTGTTTGGGTATGACGCCATCCGCCTGGCAGATTCCAGCTACATTGACGAGGGCTTCTGCGTGTTCTATGACATTAAACGGTGGATTGGGGATTATGAAAAGCAGGAAGAAATCACAGACCGCCAGGGAAGGCGTGGGTTTGTATCACGCAAAGAAATCCTGAAGGCATATTTTGACCATGTAATCAAGGCGGTCCAGAACCGGTTCAAGTGTGAGATCAAGGCGGTCCATATCTCCAGCCCCGTGAAGCAGAAGATAAAATTCCAGAGGCTGTTTACTGAAATCCTCCCAGACTATTCAGTGGAAAAGAAGGACATGATTGATGAGGGTGTATCCGTTCTTTATAACACTATATCGGGCATGATTCAGAGTGGGAATGTGGAGGAAGGGAGAGAATACCAGGCGCTCATCATTGATTGCGGTGGAGGGACCACGGACCTGTGTTCGTGCAGGTTCCGGGTATGGGACCGGCGGGTGTCCTACAAGATTGAAATAGATACTTCCTATGAGAATGGAGATACAGATTTTGGTGGGAATAACCTGACGTATCGGATTATGCAGTTGTTAAAAATTGCAATTGTAAACCGGATTTACAAGGTGGGCCTGAAGCCGGTATCCCAAATCCTGTCCGGATATGATATTGACATATTCCGGTATGTGGACCAGTATGGGCCGGAATCGCTGTACAGGGAACTGGAGGAAGCTTATAGAGAGGCAGAAGAGTTTCTACCCACTCGTTTCCGCGAGTTTGAAAATCAGAGTCGGTCAGACTATTATAAGGTAAAAAATAATTATTATTTCCTGTTCCATCTTGCAGAGATTGTGAAAAAGGAATTCTATAACCGTGTGGGGACGCTGCGGATCGGCCTGTCCTCCCGCCCTATAGCAGAGAGCGCCACCACCTGGATCCCCGTGGACAAATGGAAGCTGTCCGGGTATACGGAAAAGGGACTGGAGACAATCAAGGAATTTGAGGCGGTGTATTTCAGCATATATGAGATCGAGCTGCTGCTGAAGGGGGACATCTATGGAATCATCCATCGGTTCATGGGGCGGATGTACGAGGAAGGGGTACTGGAGGACTACTCCCTCATCAAGCTGACCGGCCAGTCCTGCAAGATAGACCTGTTCCGGGGGGCATTAAAGGAATTCGTGCCTGGCAAGACCATTCAGTTTAAGCGCCGAAGCGGGGACCTGACGAAGGATTTTGAACTGAAGATGACCTGCGTGGATGGGGCGCTAAAATACCTGAAGGATAAAAAGTATGGATTCGCCGATATTACAATTCGCACTGAGGAGCCGGCGCTGCCATACCGAATTACGGCTCTGACCCATACTGGGGAAGAGGTAGTTCTGATCCATCGGTTAAAGCGAAAGTGCAAAAGTGGAATGGTTTCCCGGAATATGGAGGATTTAACGCTGAAGCTGTACTTAAAGGACCTGGAGGGAAAAGAACGTTACCAGTATACCTGTTACAGCTCCCTGGGGGATTTTACAGAGAAAAAGTATGAGGATATACAAAAATCATTCGGGGAACACATCCAGCAGGCAGATACGGATGACATAGAAGAAAATGAGGTGAAATTCTTTGTATGGGCTAAACCGGAAGACTGGGCATTTTCCGTGGTACCGGTATACCGGAAGGATAAGAAACTGTATCTCGGAAAAGAGGAGGAGTTCTTTTTTGAGAATGATGGATGGCTGCAGAATTTCTTTGATGGGATGAAATAAATTTTATGACAACCTATGATGTGGGGGTTCTGCGGCGCCAGAGACATTTATGAAAAGAAGGCGAAAGATATGGTGAAGGCTATGCAGTAACAACAGCGACTACAGATGGCAGTCAATAAGTAGGCCAACATATGTGTTTTGGATATGTAAATTTAAATTTTGAAGATTTGTTTTATGAGAATTTAGAAATGACTAAGGACAAAATGATGGTCAAGGAAGGAGAGAATATGAAAAATAAATATTCAGAATGCAATGTTGATGAGGCTTTGGAATATATAACAATAAATAAAGATAAATATTGTGAGCGCTTTAGAGCATTAGAAAATGGAAAGCGAAAATTCAATTTTTGTGCAGCTTTATTTGGAGGATTCGGAGGAGTATGGCAGGCATTTCATTTTATGTTTTTGGAATGGGGCATACTTATATTAATTGAAATTATGGTTGACGTAGGGTTGAATTTAATACAAGCCTGTAATTTCGCTAACCCGTTTATATATAAAACAGTGGAAATCGTAAATATTCTCTATTTTGTAGCACTATTTCTTTTTTGGGGATTCTTTGGTGACACTTTATTGCTGAAGAGTATTAAAAGAAAAATTGTTTTAGGGAACAAAGGAGGTGGAAAAACCAACAGGATAAAAATAGTTTATAAACACCAAAAAGTCATGTTGTTTAGGGTGGTTTCTGCTGTGGTAATCTATGGGTTAGGAATTATTATACTGTGGGAAGTACCGCGGAGAATGTTTTTTGCAATCCTGTATTGAAATCAGGAGATTGCATGAAAAGTACATTTGGCAGGGCAACACGGATGACGTAAAACAAAACGAGATGGTGGTTCTACCTTGTGAATGCCGGATGGGGGCAGAACTTCCTTCATGATTAATACTGGAAAGGGCAGTGACAGCAAGGGAGCTGCAATTAAAGAATCGGAACAAAAAGAGGTTGAACCTGTCATTCACAGCCAGGCAGGGAACAGGCCATGTCCGGGGAGATGGCCCCGTAATGACTTGGCAGATATGGGACAAAAGCGATATTGATTGAAGGCACCAAAGGAGACAAGAGATGCAGAACTTATATCCACTATTTGAACGGAACCGGATTTTAAAGAAAGAACTATTGTGGTCACTTCGGGACTACTCATTTTCCCACGTGCAGTTGGAGTACCTGGAATATGGGCAAGGGATTATTCGGGGATGTGATATTAAGGTTCAAGGAGAAGAACTGGTGGTAGGACCGGGGATGATTAAGTATGGTCAGTTTATCTGCCTGATGATGGAGGAGCAGCGAATTCACTATGAGCCGTCTGACCAGATTCAGTATTTGAAAATAAAAATAACGGTGGACCGCCGTTCTGCAGATTATATTGCATATCAGATAGACCTGCTCTTGGATCAGGAAGAAGAAAAAAATGAAAATGAATTTGAACTGTGCCGTTTTAATCTAAGGAGCGGGGCGCGGCTTAGGGATCAGTATAAAAACTTTGCAGATATGGAAACAGAGTATGACACCATCAATCTGATTTTTGCAGATTGGTCAGCCCAGGGAGGAAAGGCGCTGCATCCCTGTATCATCCGATATTTTGCTGAGGTTATTTTAAACAGTGAAAAGAGCCAAACAGAGGATTCCTGCCTTGCATATTTGTGCGTAAACCAAACGGGAGCCATATCGGTTTCTGTCTTGGCTGGATATATAAATAAAAGAACAGAAAAGCGTTTCAATCAGAATACAGGGAATGCCGATTTTTATAAGGCAATATGTGCGATTGTGGAAGATATGGAACGAGGAGGGCAGAATGGGTCCAAGGGTATGAAAGAAAGGCGTCATATTCTGGTAGATTAACCAATTCGCATACAGATAAGAAGCAGTTGTGTGCCAGTGAATATACAGGAGGAAGCAGATGAGAGAAGACGGAATAAAAATAAGGCCATTTGAAATAGTATCTATTCTGGATTACAAAGGGATACAGCAGATGAATGAGCACGGACAGGTACGGCTGTCTGCCCGAATCCGATCTGATAAGCGGGATGAATATATCCAGGAGGCAGTAAAGGAAACCTGGGTGGAGATTCTGGGATATGACGAGAATGGGAATGAGAAGAATATATTTTGTGGGATTCTTGCAGAGGCATATGTATCCTCCGGGCTGGATGGGTGTGTCATGGATCTGCTTATTTATACCGGGAGCAGGTTAATGGACTATAAGAAACACAAACGAAGTTTTCAGAATCCGGGCTATACATACAGGCAGATCGCACAATGTTGCAATGAGTCGTATCCAAATGCAGGCATGATAATGACTGCTGGAAAGGACACTTCTGTACCAGGATTTTTGATGCAGTATCTGGAGACAGACTGGGTATTTTTAAAGCGTCTTGCAAGCACATTGCATACGGTCCTTGTCCCTTCCTGCGAGGTGCCAGGTGAAAAATATTTCTTTGGAATTCCGGAAAAAAGGTCGGAAGGAAGCCTGGATACGGAAAACTATATGGCGATTCAGGAAGAAAAGAGAGGGGAGACCAACGAAAATAGCGGATATTCTGCCTGTTATAAGGTCGGCAGCAGGGAATTATATGCCCTTGGGGATAACATGTCCTTCAAAGGAGATATATACTATATTTGGAGGATGGAAACAGAACTAAAAGCAAATGAATTGTGGCATACCTATTACTTGAAGAAAAAAGAGAGGATATGGGTGTCGCAGACGCATCAGAAGGAGATAATAGGGCTTTCTCTAATCGGCAAGGTCAAAGCAGTGGAAGGGGAACAAGTACAGCTCAGTTTGGAGGATGACGAGAATCAGCAAAGCGGGAACCGCTGGTTTGCGTTTTCTACGGTATATTCATCTCCTGATGGGGCTGGTTGGTACTGCATGCCGGAAATAGGTGATACGGCACGGCTCTATTTCCCAACCGAGGAAGATGGAGACGCATATGTATCGAGCGCTTTTCATGAGAACGCAGGGGGAGGATTGAGGACGGAGCCAAGCAATAAGATCTGGAGGAATAAGGAAGGGAAGGAAATTCGTCTTACTCCGGATAAAATCCTGATTACAAATAATAAGGGGATGTCTGTGGAACTGTCGGATCAGCAGGGAATCAAAATTAAAAGTAATGCGTCTGTTACTGTTGAAGCCAGTGATGATATCAGTATCAGTAGTTCCGGCGCCGGTTTGGAACTGGCTGCATCAAATAAAATCCTATTAAGGCAGGGAAGCAACACCATGGAATTGTCTGATGGGATAAAGATTTCCGGATCGACCGTTAAAATGCAGTAGGGGAAGAGGTGACTAAATGAAAATCAATGCAAGGACCTCATTAGATATACCAATTCAATCCATTCAGGAATTTGAACTGTATTGGAAAATTAATGACCATGCCCAGATGACGCTGCAGGGTATCTTGGAAGACTATTGCGATAATGCGGTGTGGGAACGTAATTACCGTGGGAGTGGAATCACAATCCACCTGGTTAATGAGCAGGAGGAAGAGAGAAACGAAGGGGTATTTTTTGATGGGCTCATTCAGAACGTTATCCTGACAAAAGACCATGAGGCATGCACAGTCTGCATCAAGGCGGGTTCAGCAACCATAAAACTGGATGAAGAAGCCCAGGCAAAGTGCAAAAGTTTTCAGGATCCATCAGAACGCTATTCAGATGTAGCCAAACGTGCCTGCGGGATGCTGGGAGGCAGGGTTATCTATACAGCAAAAAATCCTGCGCTTGATAAGCCGGTTATCTGTTATAAAGAAACGGTATGGAAGTTCCTTAGGCGTCTGGCCAGTTACCAGGAAAGCTATTTGATCCCGGATATAAAGACAGGTCATAGCAATCTATGGCTGGGCATGCGAGAGGGACAGAATATCCAGGAAAACGTATCCGACATGGATATAAAGGTGGAAATAAAGAAAAGATACACGGGCCAGGAAGATGGAAAGGGCAGAGTTGCATACATACTGCGAAGTCGCAATTTTTATCCATTGGGTGACTGGCTTTGGCTAAATGAGAGGAAATGCGTGGTTTTTGAATTGGTGGCACGGTTAGAGGAGGGGGAATTGTGGTTCACCTATAAGCTGTCTTCTATTGAAGACATCAAAACAGAGCCCTATTACCAGAATGGATTTACAGGAATGAGTCTGTGGGGGACCGTAGAGGAAGCAAAGAACGAGGCGGTCCGTGTAACATTTGACATGGATGGGGACGAAGGCAAGTGGTTTTATCCATGGAGACCGGAAACCGGGAATGCGTTGTATGCAATGCCAGAAGAGGGAGCAAAGGTAGCCGTGTGCTTTTTGAACCATGAGGAGGGGGCAGGGATTGCAATCCGCTGTTTGGGGGAGTCGCCTGAAAATCCAAAGCCCAAGGACAAATCAATGGCTACACCAGAGGGGGCGAAAATAGGATTGTTTACCAGCAGTTTGAATATCAGTAAAAAAGAGGAAACAATGGAATTAAATGATTCCGACACTATCTGTTTTGATGGCGGACAGTTTGAGATAGAAGCAGCTGGAAAAGTTAAAATAAAAGCAGAACAGGTTTTACTCAATGCGGCATCGGAGATAAAGGCAACAACTGAGTAATGATTTTCTTACTCAAAAGCTCTATTTGTTTATCCTAATAAGTGTCCTCAACAGTTCTGTATAATGGGTTTATAAATATAAAAATTTTTGAGAAAGAAGTGCAAAAATGGAAAAGAAACATGGGATTGTGGAAGTTACTTATAGTGGACAAAGTATAAATCAACAGAGTGTAGATAAAGCAATTATAATTATTCCAGGCGTAATGGGGAGCCGATTGTTTACTAGCAATTATATTTTTGATGATACAACAAGGATATGGGATCCTGTTTTGCCACAAGGATATGACTGGAATGATATGTTGTATTCCGAATTTTTAAATAGAATACATGATTTAGGAAAGCAGTTTAAAGAAGGAAACCTTTATCCAAGAAAAATGGAAAATCAAAATGTAGAAACTGGCACACTTAAGTATGGTCGTGAATATGGAGCACAAAATACATATAAAAATTTAGTGGATATTCTGTGTGAGAAGTTCCCGGAACGGAAAATTTATTTTTTTAGCTATGATTGGAGACAAAGTAATACGGAAAGTGCTATGGAATTGTACAGAACAATATATAGACTTGGAATAGTGAAAGCAGATTTAGTATGTCATTCCATGGGGGGACTCGTTGCATCCCAATTCTATATGATGTATAGACACAACAATCAAATAGATAAAATAATTACTTGTGCAACACCATATGAAGGAGCTCCAAAGTTATTAAATAGTATAATAAATAAGGATATTCTTGGGGAAGGTGCTTTTGGAGGGGCAGACTGGAAGAATGACTTAATAGATATTGTTTTGGGAACGCTTGGTGGAATGAGCAAGGAGTTAAAATCATCTTTTCAAGGGGTTGCATATTTTGCTGTTGGTATCAACTATAAAACAATTACTTCCATCCGTTTCTTTCCAGATAGCCCTGAAATTAATCAACGTTTATACGAAACTGATTTAAACCTTGGACAATTAGGTGATGGAACGGTACCCTTTCTATCTGCTACCATGATGGATAAAATGTCTGGCATAGCCGGTGTTGGAAAGAGATGTTGGTTTTTTTCTGCAGACCATTCAGGGATCATTAAATCATATGAGGTTATTGAGTGGATTACGCATATTTTAACAAATGGCTATTCTGATCAACCAAGTGCTACTTTATCTGGTAGTGGTGTGAACTAAATTCTTAAATGTAATAAATTCAGTGGTATGAGGCAGGAAGACATTACAAATATGGGGCATGCATTATGATATATTGGTGTTTTAATCGAATAAAGAATTTTATTAAATCAAATAGAGTGGTCTTTATTTTAGTAATATTACTAGCATCTGCGACCTTGTATCAGGGTTATAAATATTGTAAAGCTAAGATATACTTATACAACTCGGATACGATTGTTTGCGTTGATTTTAATGCAATAAGATATTTATTTCATAAACCCTATGAATACTATGCTGTTAACGACAAAAGCGCATGTAGAATACCAGAAAAAATGATAATAGATTATTTTGGAGAAGAGGTTACACAACAAAAAATACAGAATACAAGCCGTTACAATTTTTGGGGTATTTATTTGTACTACTCGGGTGGCAGGAATTATAATTTTCAAGATAATAATACTTTAAAAACTTCTTTGGGAGATCAATATAAGATAGTTTATAACTATTATGGTTTTGAAAAAAACAAGTCAATAACTTCTGAAGAACAGCATAAAATAATTGAGATAACAGAAGAACTATGTAGGGAAAAAATAGGTAAAGAACCATTAGGAGAGGAACTAAACATTTTAGAGTATAGTCTTATTCATGATAATAATACCTGGTATATCATTACAAAATCTACACCTACCGAAAAAACGCTAATAAGGATTAATGATAAAGGGAGACTAATTAAAGTATTGGAAATATCAGAAGGTTTTTTTTACGGGGGATCTTTGTATTTTTATGAGCATTAGATAATTAAATAATATTTATAAGTTAACAAGAGGAGGGAAATAGTCATTAGGAAATTCTGAGAAGTGTACCGATATAGAAAATTTTGGCAGACGTAGATAAGAGTAATGACAGAATAATGGAACGAAGGGGATAATTACAGAAGTGAAAAATAATAATGAAAGCTTAATGATAAGTACAGGATCTATAATTGTGGCGGATACCTCAGGTCAGACTATTCAAAAGCCTTATATAAGGCAGGAAAAAAATAGGGTATATATTACAGATGATAATAAATATATTGTAGTGGATGAAATAAAGTTTGAAATTTATCGCCCAGAACATGGCGTTACTATAGGTCCGCAAGAAAGCTGGTATGATGTTGATTCCTGGGTGATTTCACAAAAAGACTTTGATACTGTAAAAGCATTGACTGGGATAGGAGGTGCTCTTTTAGGGATTGGTGATATAACATTGCCAGAGCAAGGGGAGATAAAAGATAAGTATAATTATGTACAACAAGGGGCTTATCCAACAACACCTCGTGCAACTAAAGATTATCATATAAAAACTTTAGCCGCTTTTGGGTTTCAGTTTGAGATTGATATTTTACAGGCAATAGCCGATGCGATTGAATATACATATGTTAAATTTTGTTTCCAAGTTTCTAATTCGAAAAAATACCGAGTTGTTGTTTTGGGGGGAACAAAGAGTGATACCATTAAATACCAGAATTATTTGTATTATGATATACCACGTTCCTATCTAAAAAATATAGTTCCTAGTAATTTTGAGTTTATAACCATTAATGCAATGAAAAAAGATGGATATAAAATAATAGAACCATTGGTAACTGGAATAAAAGAAGGAAAAATCAAAGCGGAAATCCTAGTTACTGATGACCAGTTAAAATTGACAGGTGATGAATATTATGATGCACATTGCAGACTGAGTAGTGAAAGACAGTACAAGGAATATCAAATGTATATCTATCCAAATCAAGAAGGGAGAATATGTCAAAAACTCATTGTTTATGCTGGAGAATATCTAAAAATTGTTAAAAGGCAACCTGCATATTTAATCTATTATGGTGGAAAAACAGTTGATTTAATTGAAGCGATAAATGCTGCTATAATTGAGGATATTGATAAAGATGATAGTAATTTGTATTGGGAATTATTTGAAAGGGCGTTGATAAACTATAGCAATAGTAAAGCTACCAGTAATTCAATGGAAGAATTGTGCGAAAAAGCATTATTAGAAAATTAAAAAAGTAAAGCTTTAATGGCTTTAGTAGGAAGCGAGTTAGTAATCAGAAATACTGGAAGTGAGGACCGTTGGAGATAGAGCGGATTAGGTGGACTTAGTGGGTTAGCTACTATATAGGGATGGCCATATAGAGTAGAAAAAGGATGTGCTATTTCAGTACCTGATACATTGAATAATCTATGATTGCGGTTTTTTCACTGAGATGGGAAAGGTTAAAAACTTAGAATCTTTAATAAAAAAACCATTTATTATATGGGAGGTAATTGATGAAAAAAAAGGGACTATTACTTTTAGCAATTTTTTTATTAATAGAGACGATTTTCTTTATAAAGATAAAACAAGTTTTACCAGCAAATATTATAGGTTGGGATGGAACATTCAGATGGTCAAATCTGCTATATTGGATTTTTCATATTACAGTTGTATTTATTATATTTACTGTTTTCTTTTTAGAAAATAAGAAGATAAACTATTTACATTTATTCAGTATTCTTCTCGTATTTTTAGTTTTGAGGATAATCTATGATATTTGGTTAGGAGTGTATATAGGTGATAAGCCCAACACATATTACTTTGAAATAGCTAGAGTATGTTTTTATGCAGAAGTTGCATTAGAGGCAATTCTATATGTGTTGTTTTTCGCATCTTCATGTAAAATAGGTTATCATTATTCTGTTAGCAAACAAAAATATGTAAAGATTATAATACTATTAATAGGGATAATTATATGCATAGGAAGCGGACAGTTTATTATAAATAAAGTAGGATATAGTGAATTGAATTCTGGAAGAGACGGAATATCGCTTGTGAGCGTCCTTTCTGTGTTTATGTTCAACTTTATTTTAGAAAATCTAACTTCCCTTTTCATGTTCTTACTAATACTGTCAAATCTTGAATCATTACATGAAAATAGAAACTCAAATTATGGGTAAGTAGCGAAATTATTCAGGTGAAAAATTCACAGCATAGTGATGATGAATGAGGGTAAAAAATGAGCAAATCGCAGAATTGAAAAAGAACCTGCGTCGTCAGAAATATACAGATATTAAAGGGGAAAGCGTTTTCCTTCTGTTGATAGGCCAAGCCAGATACTTACCAGCTTAGATGATAGCATAATTTTGCCTTACATAATTAGAATACTGGAGGTATATACGGATCCTCATTTTATGATGTGATGGTAACTAAAAATAGGCATTGTTTGATTACAGAAAATATACCACAGTAAAATTGCTGGGAAATAAACCTGATTTTTGACAGGAGGAATAAAGTGGTGAGATATTTCATAATGAGACAGAATACTTTTTTTTCAGAGCGGTTTCGGCTGAATGAATGGCAAGAAAAAATCAATCCAAAGTGGCTATGTTTTCAGGACTTTTACAAGACTCCACGTAGATGTATTTTGACTGCTTCCATAGGAGAAAATGTACCATTTCCAGACATTGTAATAGCCCCCTTTTTGCTGTTAAGTAATTTGATGATGGACGTGGTGAAATTATATGGTGAACCTGTTTATAAACGGGATGTAATTATCATAAGCGAACATAATCAGCAGAGCAAACAGTATTATTTAACAATGCTGGAAACGGCAGGGAAGGGGCGTATCTTATTGGAGGAGAGCAATCTGTTCTGTATGGATATTAAGAACCAAAAGGAAATTGTAGTCAGCCAGGATTTTGCAGAAAGCATATTAAGGCGAGGGGCTGTCGGGATTGATTTGGAAGAAATAGAGGAGGGAAAGGTCTATGGAAAGTAATCTACATAAAATGTTCGCGTATCAGGAAATTATGGAAAAGAGAGGAAAGGAAAGCGTTTGTCATTCCGCCATTCTAAAATGCGAGTATGGCTCTCAAAAATGTGTACTGAACCTGCAGAAAAGCCACGGAAAATACATCGGCAGCCATGCACAGATTGATGTGAAAGACGGGAAGAATGCATATTTTGGATACTGCACCAAACTGGAGGGTCCCTGCCAGGCAGTGCTGTCGGATTGGTATAATGGAAATGAGGAGGATTTAATGTTTGATGAGAGCACACTGACCATGGAACCATCGGTTCAAAAGGACATTGGGTTTATGGTTTGCACGGCATCTAGGGGAAGGTAAAACACGTGCGAAAGAGGACACCATATTTGGAACAATAAGCTTCTGAATAGCAAATGTTTAGGAAGGAGTTAGGTGATGCTGTTCCATAAAATTAATAGTAACAGTTCCAATCGCTGCATAAAATGGATAACTACTATTATTACAATCTTTAAAATTGATAGTAATGGAGCCAAGTACTACATAAAACGGATAATTGCAACAATAATACTTCTTCTTATTTGTATCTACAGTATTTTGAAATACAATGACCCAGACCGTATCATAAAGTGGCATGATGATACGGTTGGCTGGATTGTTTCCCGGGAAGAGATAAAGCATACCGATGAGGTAAAGGTAAGCGAGATATCTGACTTTGTTAAATTGGATCTGGATGCTGAGAATATTAAAAACATCAGGGATTTGAAATATTTTAGGAAAAATCGAACATGAAAGGGGAATTGGGGTTATTCAAAGTATGGTGCTAAGCAAGCTTACTGCCAGGAACTGCAGTTTGGAAAATACAGAGATAGCTCTAGCCCAGATAAAATTACAATTTTTGGATGTATCGGAAAATCCGATAGAGGAGTTTATATGCTTAGATGGGTTACCATTTCTGAAAGATATAGTAGAAAGAGATTCATTGATTTCTGAGAAAGAGCTCCCATATCTTTCAATCATGTTAACTCCACCGGGTACCTACGGAATTTCATCATTATGGAAATTTTTTCCCATAAATACCATCAAAAGGGAGTGGATAAGGCTTGTTTTAGATTAATTTAAGATTAGTATTATGAAATAGATAAAATTATAAAATTATTATGAAGATGGGAGAATCATATGGAGTATGAAGATGAGAAAATTGCGGAGTTAAAAAAAGAATTGCGTCGTCAAAAATACACAGATATAAAAGGAGAAGGCATATTCATTAACAGGCAATTTACAAAGTTTTGCTTAAGGGCTATCAATGATGACGTTGGACTTTATATTCCGGAGGAATTTATAGATATGCCAGAGGAAATACAGCTGATGAAGTTTCCTTCTGTCAACAGGCCGCAAAGGATTTTTACCAGTTTAGACGGCAGTGTGAATTTTGCGTTCAGCATTGTGGATTATCAAATACCGGACACTCAAATCGAATCACTGGCAGAGCAGATGGAAGAAGTAATCCGTAAGTCAAATCCGGCAGCCATTTTTTATCAAGATGATCAGTCAACCCTTGTTAGCGGGCGTACTATCTGTATGTTCGACTTTAAAAATTACGGCATCGATGAGCAGATGTATAACATGCTCTGCTTTACTTCCCTTAACCACGGAACCCTGCACGGAACATTTATCTGCCTTGACCGTGACGCCGATGACTGGAAGGAGGCAGCTTGGGAGGCATTTAAAACAATTACAGAAATAAAACCAGACGCGTAGCATTCTGGTGATATGTCAAGAACTTTTTGAAAAAGATTTTGATATGTTTTTCAGAAAAAAGGGTAACTTTAACAGACCTTCGGATATGCTTTGCACAAAACCGAATGTCAGTTCGACTTGATATTATATTCGGCGTCCAGCTTTTCGCCGGTGTACAGTTGGTTTTTGGCCAGCAATCCAAAAACGAGTCGTACAAATTTACGAGATGTAAGCGCGAGTGCTCTTTTGTGCTGATGTTTGGTTACCTCAGCATATTTTCTGGCATAGAAATCGGCATATTCAGGGATGTGCTTCCTGACGCTGTTTGCCGCTTCGCCAAGATAGTAGCGAAGATAGGGACTTCCGGCTTTCGACATTTTGTTGTCCTCAGAAGTGAAATCTCCGGAATCACCCTTAGGCCAGTAAAGCCCGGCATATTTGGCAAGGGCATCGGATGAATGAAACGCTGTTATATCGCCTATTTCTGATAGAATCCCGGATGCCCATACCGGACCTATTCCAGGTATGGATTGAAGGATAATCAGGGCGTTAGGGTTCATTCCGTTGATGCATTTCTCAATCGCCTGTTCTATCAGCTTGATTTCTTTCTGATAGGCATGGATACAGTTAAACGAGCTTGCCAGTGATACGTTCAGTGGTTCATACATGCACTTGTCTAACCGGTAGGAATCCCTGGCTGCCTTGCGCAGGAGTTCCGAAGTTTTTGACAGGTCAGAGATGCGGTTCCTGCTCTTCCCCGCAAGGAAGGCAAGCAGCTCCTCTTCCGGCATATCGATAATCTCCTGTGGAGACAAAAACTCCGTCAGGACAGATGAGGACGTGGCACCATAGAGACTGCCAAAGGGCTTGTCATCCCCTTCAAGGAGCTGAAGCTCACTGAACTTCAGATAAAGATTAGAGACCATATAGGTCTTCTCCCTGGTGATGCACTCAGAAAGGTGCATACGGTGCCTTGTAAGGCGTTTAAGGGCTATGAACTGCCCGCCGCGCCATGGCTCCAGTTTTTTTGTACGGCCAACCCGGCCAAAGTCTGCGATGAGATATGCATCTGTGGGATCGGTCTTTTCCATTCCGATATAGGACTTGCGGTAATTCGAAGTGGCCTTTGGGTTTACACAGAAGACGTAAGGCTTGTAGGGCATGAGGACCTCGCTGGTCGATAGGAAGTTTGAAATATGCACGCTGTATACAGAAGTGGATTCCAGCACGATAAGAACCGTATCCAGGTTTTTATGCTTGTGCATACACTGAGCAATCATAGTTACAAGCTGATCGGCCCCCGGCTGGTTATTGCCAAACGACGATGAGATGTATTTGTTTTCCTCAAAGTCCATAGCGTAGACAGCATTAGTCTTTGAGCTTACATCAATACCTACAAACAAGGTGGACATATAGTTGATCTTTAACATGATATCACCTCCATTCCGATGGGGATTTGTGAAGCCTGAAGCAAAAGGTTTATCCTGTGCTGCATACGGTGACCGAAACCTCGCGCAATGAGCATGCACCCAGTCAGCCTTTCTTGCTGGGGCTACCGGCTGGGGATGAAAATTCTGTGTAAGCGGAATGTGCCATATGTGCCAGGCTGCGTGCTATTCGGGCAGTCTCGGACGAAGCCGGCTGAAAGGAGGAGAAGCAGTGCCTTCGGACATCAGACTCTGCTGATATCATAACACAGGATAAACCATATTAAAATGTAACGATTAACTGTATAGATGGAAATCGGGATGAGGGGAGTTCCTCTTAGATGTCCTTACCATTTATACCAAAAAAGAATAAGTCTGTAAGCTGTTTTTCTTGCTTACAAACTTATTATACGAGGAGGAGACATATGGACCGGACAGAACAAATACGGGAGTACTTGAAGCCTTATATCGTGAAGCGTGTACAAAGAAAAATAGAGGAAACCATCCAAATGAAGGTAAGCCATCTCCAGTCTTCTGTAGCAGACCTGCTTGGTGGCGCCCTGAAAAGACAGGAAGAACAGCCACAGTGGAAACCGTCTTATATGGGTATGCTTCACCTAAGCACCAGTCTGCTTACAGAGAGTTATGAGTATGAACTCTTTATTGCGGACAAGCAGATGTATTTGGATGAAAGCCAGGTTATAAGGTATTGGAAACCAGAGTTTCTTTATCAAGATGCCCAGGAGGAAGAGAGCGTGAGGAAGGAACTTACGAAACGATTTGTCCGGTTAACCAGCTACGAGGTTTCCTATGCGAAGCGGTTCCTATTTTATGAGTACCGTAATATAGCAGGAGTATATTGGAAAGAGAATCTTGATAAGATCATAAAGCTGGAAGGATTTATAAATTTGAAAAAGACTGATCAGTTTTTGATCCTTTTTGGAGATTATATGGGAAAGATACACACGGTATTAAGTTACGGGGAGGGAATGTAGTATGGTAGGAAGAAGTATATTCGGTAGCAGTGTTTCCATGAATAATGAATTTAATTTTAAAGGAAAAAAAACAGAAATCAAAAGCCCAGGGAAAGCGTGTACCCCTGTTAAAATGGGGGACAGGGAACATACTGTGGATATTGCGCCATTTGTGCCATTAGTGCTTGGGACAATTCCTGTATGCTCCGGTACCAGGCAGCTTTCATCCATGGAACAGTCAGTCATGGGGGCATTAAGCGTAGCGGGGACAATCCAGATAACGCAGGATCCTCAGACGGCCCAGTATATGTTTAACTATATCCTGTCGCTGTTAAAAGTGGTGAATGGGGCTTCTGCCAGAAACGGAAAACTGAGTGAAGATGAAATTAAGAAGTTGCTCATGGCATTGATGGGCAAATGGTTGGAGGCATCCGGCCCTGGTTTTACGTCTTACAAGCAGCTGCTGATGGACCTCATGCAGAATGCAACCCTCCAGGATTTCATGAAAGGCATGCAGGATGCTGTTTGCGCTATAACAGGGGACCCGGTCAATGCCAATACCGGGAACTTTATTTATGAAAAAGAAGATTTATTGGTCAAAGGCCGGATTCCGCTCCGGTTCAAACGTTTCTACAACAGCACCGACCAAAGGACAGGAGCCATGGGGAAGGGATGGCGGCATAATTATGAGATTCAGCTTTTGCAGGAACAAGACAGATACATAATCCTCTGGGAAGATGGGAGAGAAGAGATTTACCTGCGGGATAAAGGAAACATAGCAGAGCCGTTGTTCGGACATCCCTGCCGCCTGAAGCAGGAAAGAGAAGGTTACCGCTATGAAACACAGGAGATGACCACTTACAGCTTTGACAATAAAGGGAAACTACGTAAGCAGGAAGACTCAAATGGACAGGGACTATTCTACACTTATGATAAAAGGGAGAGACTGAGCAGGATTTCCAATAATAATGGCGCTTTCCTGAATTTTGAATATGACAGCCTCAGCAGATTTCTTTATAAGGTAACGGACCACACAGGCAGGTGTGTTACGTTTACATATGAGATGGATCGTCTAAAGGAAGTAAAGAATGCAGCCGGGCAGACATACTTCTATGATTACGGGCCAGATAAAAGAATCCGTAAAATACGCAATCCCAGGGGAATTTATGTTCTGGAAAACAGCTATGATGACCGGGGGCGTACCATAAAACAAAGTTTTGCCGATGGTGGCGAAATCCGGTATGATTATCAGGACGGCCTGAGCCGCACCCTTGTAACGGAACAGAATGGAAATAAGGTGGCTTATGTCCATGATGAAAGATTCCGAAATGTAAAGACAATTTATATAGATGGAGAAGAACGCTTTACTTATAATGACAGAAACCAGTTAGTATCAAAAACTGATAAGAACGGGAACCGGACAAAAATTTCCTATGACGACAAAGGGAATACCACGCAGATTATTTTTCCGGATGGCGCAAAACATAACATGACTTATGATGCATCGAACCATCTGATTTCGATGGCTGTTAACGGTGTTCAGAAGGTTAAAAACACATACGATGCGGAAGGTAATCTGATAAAAATTACAGACGCCCTGGGACGAAGCAGGAAGGTGGCATACGATAAAAAAGGAAACGCCATAAAGATTGAACTGCCGGATGGAAGTACGGTCGCCTTAGATTATGACGACAATGGCAATATCACCCGTATCGCAGAAGCATCAGGCCGTTGCCTGGCTTATGAATACGACAGCTGCAACCGTGCTGTCTGCATCATAGATGGGAATGGGAACCGAACCAGATTCGCCTATGATGCGTACAACCAGATTACCAGTGTTACCAACGCTGCCGGGAAATGTCGTACCTACGAATATAGCAAAAACGGGAAAGTGGTGGGAACCACTGATTTTAACGGTTCCGTCATCAGGCAGGAATATAACGTCATGAATCAGGTAAAGTCCCTGACCAGGCCGGATGGTGGGACGACCTGTATGGAATATGACCAGATGCAGAATCTCTCTAAGAAAATCCTGCCAAACGGAGCGGAGATATCCTATGTGTATGACAGCCTTAACCGTATGGAACAGATGCTGCTTCCCACAGGAGGAGTGGTCCGGTATGAGTATGACCCGAAGGGAAACCGCACAGCGGTCATTGATCCGGAAGGGAACCGGACTTCCATGGAGTATGATGAACGGGACAGGCTTACAAAAGTGACTGATCCCTCTGGCGCGTCAAAAAAATATGAGTATGATTTAAATGGTTTCCTGATTTGCGTAACCAATGCTGTTGGAAAATCCCATACCTATACTTATGATAAGGCAGGGAACGTCATCAGCGAGACAGATATTTCAGGAAATCAAACCAGGTATGAATATAATGAGCTTAATAAGCTTACCTGTGTAATTGATTCGAAAAAACGGAAAACTATTTATGAATATGCACCAGGCGGGGTACTTCGGAAGACCATTTATCCGGATGGGACCTTTGAAACATATGCTTATGACAAGAACGGTAATCAGATTCGGCGACAAAATCATAAGGGGGATTTTTTAGAGCTTGCTTATGACTGCCTGAACCGGCCGGTATCCGTCAAAAACAGTTTTGGCCAGGAAGTGAGCTATACTTACAACGCCAATGGAGCGGTGACCTCTGTGACGGATCCCCTCGGGAATGTGACATATTATGATTATTCTGCGGAAGGTAAGCTGACCTCTGTCGTGGATGCCGCCGGGAACAGGACAGAGTATGCATATGATACGATGGGGGAATTAATTACAATCTGTCAGCACCGGGGAAAAGATATTTTACTAAATCAAGATGGAAGCACACCTGCTCCTGATTCTGTTAATGGGGATATCCATTACACACATTATAAGCGCGATATACTGGGCAATGTAGAGACAATCACAAATCCACTCGGATTACAGGAACATTATTTATATGACCTGTCGGGTCGGCTGGTTCTGAAAAAGGACCGGGAAGGTTTTGAAACCAGGTATGCCTATAATCCGGTGGGGGATATTGAAAGGATTGGCTATGCAGATGGACGAAATGTTGTTTTTACCTACAACCCCATGCGTCAGTTGACAGAGATTAAGGACTGGCTGGGGACGACCAGAATTGAACTGGATGATATGGGACGGGTAAAGAAGGTACTGGATTATAAGGGGCGCGAAATATCTTATGGATGGAGCGCGATGGGAGAGCGTGAAGTGCTGATTTATCCCAATGGGAAAAAGGTTTCCTATGAGTATGATGAATTCTCCCGCTTAACCAAGCTGGTCGATGGCACGCAAGAAATCAAGTACCATTATAATGAGGATGGGCGCTTATGTGAAAAAATATTACCGAATTCAATAATCAGCAGATATCAATACAATGACAGTGGACTTTTAGCTAAACTTGTCCACCAGAAAAACGGAGAAATCCTGGAACAATATGATTACGAATATGATCAGATGAGGAACAAAATTGGAATCCGGAAGATGCGGCAGGCTACACTTATGGCGCCTGATGCTGTGGCGGAAGTAGGACATCAGATTCAGGAGGAAAATGGTTATTTCCAGTATCAATACGACAGCCTGAACCGGCTGATAGAAGTTCGGAAGAACAGGGAAAGCCTAAGACATTATGAATATGATGCATTTGGCAACCGTATAGGGAAAAGGACAGAGGACGGATATGCGCGCTATTATTACAACGCAGCCAACCAGCTGGTAAGGACAGATGGCATAGCTCCAGAAGAAACCTACCAATATGATAAAAGGGGAAATCTGACTGCAATTCTTCAGGGAAAGAGAGTGGTTAACCAATATGTCTATGATGAGACAGGCCGTTTAACCGTTGCTTTCAATTTAAAAGGAGAGGCAGCCAGGTATGGATATGATGGAATGGGGAATCGAACTGCCACTTTTGTATATGAGACTCCAACCCAATTAGCTAATGGCACCGTTTCGGAAACACCAACCCGCAGCATAGAATATCTATTGGATATTACAAAACAGTATCGCAACTTACTGGAAAAGATAGAAACTTCAGGTGGACAAGATGTTATCCAATGTTACACCTGGGATTCTAAAGTGGAATTAATGACCGAAAGGGGGACGCCCCATATTTACCTTCAAGATGATTTGGGCAGTACGCTACGCCTGATTTGTACTTCTGATAATCATCAATCGGTATATGAATACGATGAATTTGGAGTGGATTTAGGTGAAAATCAAGGAGAATCACAGCCATTTGGATATACAGGATATCAAAAAGATTCGATATCTAATACATATTTTGCACAAGCAAGGGAGTATTTACCTCAAGTGGGGCGATTCTGTGGAACTGATTTATACGCGGGTGTAATAATAGGGCCGCAATCATTGAATCGTTATGGGTACTGTAGAAGCAACCCTCTGAATTGGGTAGATTTAGACGGCCAAAGACCACAGAAAAATGGCGGAGAGGGTTGGTGGGACTGGATATTTGGGGATAGTAAGTTTCTCAATAATAATGGCGATAATTCAAAAGATAAAAACCAGATAAATAATGTAAAAGATTATGGAACAAGGCCAGATGATTTTAGGCAAATTAAAGGAAACAGTAGGGAATTACTGTTTAATTCAGCACAAGGGATTTATAATGGTGCCCAAGCAGTTGATAAGATTGTTGATGCAAATTTAGAAGTTGGGTTTGGTCTGGGTGGGAATATATATTGGGGAATGATAGAAGGTGAGGTAACTGTGAAACCGCTATTTTTTGAAACAGATGAACATGGCAATCTTGCCATAAAGAGTGAAGGCGCTGCCAAAACTACTGTACTAGAAGATATAGGAGTAGGGGGAACGGCTGGTTATGATTTTACGTCAGGAAAACCTTATGGGTCAGCAGGAGTAGAGGGTCTTGAGTTTGATGGAGATTTAAAATATTCTATTGGAGGTGATCTGTATTTAGGTGTTGGCGGTGGTGGTAAAGTCACTTTTAACCTTACTGAATTAGAACCATATATTAAAAAAATTTTTGGATGTGATAGTCAAAACTAGTAAGTGAAGTTCAACAGAGAGGTCTATCAATGAAAAATAGAGTCAGAAATATGGCTATGTTATTAACTATTATTATGTGTTTTGCCCTGTTAAATCCAATATTGGCAGAAGGCCAGAATACAAACATAACACAATCAGACGAGGTTGCTGAAGAGCTTATTCTGCCATTACTTCGTGCATTGCAAAGCGGAAATAAGGATAAAATTTATGAGAAATGGGTAGACAAAAGTAAAACGAAGGAAACAGATGAGTTTTTTGATATGCTTATTGATCTATGGGCAGGGAGAGAGTTTACATCTGTAAAAAGAATTGGAGAAAAGGAACGGCAGGCCGAAGGAAAAATACCACTAGGCACGACTTATAGTTATGAAGTAACCTGCAAATATAATAAAGTCAAGGTGGAGATTACGGTTTCTGATCAGGGGATTGATTGGATCCACATATCGGTTCCCCCTAAAGTAACAGGTACTATTTCTACCTGGAGGCAGTTTAACCATGTTCAATGGCTATTTGCTGGGGTGACTGTGGTAGAAATTATATTTTCAATTTTTATGGCATGCCATTGTATAAAGAAAAAGCCCAGGTTTTGGGGAATCTGGTTATTGTTTATACTGCTTGCTTATGCAGGTGTTGTCTTTCCAACAACAGGAGATTTAATAGTATCGTTTTATATCTATACATTGGCACTTCCTAAAATATTAAAATTTCACGGATTAGGAATGCAGGTATACCTTTCGGTACCTATTGGGGCTATAATATACTGGATAATAAAAGAAAAATAGCTGTGATGCTCAGGGAGATACAGATATCAACTAGGTCCAATAGGCAGTACGTTCTGTATCCAGGACCTCGTAGTTTGCAAGTTGTCAGATAAATGCTGTAGAAAAGGTCGTGAAATACATTATGAAAAATATGGAATCGTTTCCCCCATTAAAAACGATTGAATTGGCAAATAAAAAATTACCTGAGATATGGGCTGCTATTGAAAAAACCAGAGCCGATATGCTTTCTACAGATCACCACCCATGGAGAGAAGATATATACATACCCGCTTGGCAGATATATGAAAATATTCTTCTAAATGGTCCGTACTACGTCCCGCTAGAGGCAAGACCTCGGGGGCTTGCCGTCACCCTGTCCATGTTGGCATCAAATGTTAGTGAAAAATTAAAAGATGATGGTATTGATGGCATGGATAAGGTATTTGATTTGAATGATGACATGGAGGACATAGATGAGGCATTAGATGAAGAATTTCCAGGAGGTGATGTTCTTGCAGTTGAATATACTCCTTTTAATGGAAATGGTATAAATTATACAGGCAATGATAGGTATTATTTAAAACCCAACGATGTTAAACTCAGTATTTTGGAAGAAGGACATAATGGGTATACAGGACAATATATAGCGGTTTTATCAAAAGATATGCAAGGTGATCCTATGGAGATAAAAGTATTATGGTATTATAAACAATAAAGGAGAAGACACTTTATGGAAAAAGAATTAAGCGGATATTCAGTCTCTGAAATAACAGAGTTCGTTGGAAAGGGAAACGAAAAGTACTTACTACGCTTTAAACGTCTACAAAATAAGAGAAAATTTAACTTTGCTGCGGCATTTTTTGGAGGGTTTTGGTTTGGATATAGAAAAATGTGGATTGAAGGAGTTGCTGTAATGATTTTTTGCGAACTCTTATATTTTTTGCTATTTGCTGTCTATTTTGCATTATTATATAATCAAATAATTTTTGATATAGATAAAGCATATGACATTTTCAAATGGTTGACTTATATCATTGAATTTATAACGATTGGATATATGGCAGATGGAATATATCTGAAAAACATAAAAAAAAGAATTGATTTTTTACATCTACCAGCGGAAGTGCGTGAAAATAAGTTGGGATTAATTACCATATTTAAAGAGTGCAAGGGTGTTTCTTTCTGTCTGGGTGCATTGCCGATGTTATTTTGGTACCAATTGTTCAAGATGATAAAACTTGGTGGTGTTGATATTATCATAGAATTTGTTGCATGGATATTTTAAATGATAAGGCAGCATTAAATTGTAGGGGTTATGATATGCTGCCTTATGTATTGTGTTATAGGAACCTCAAAGGGAATAAATCAAGGATAATAACTGATTCAGGCCAAACCATACTTTCAAAACAAGAACCTTGTACGATAGAGTTAATGCATTTGTTTTTGGAACATGAAATAGAAACTATTAATGAAAGTATAGACAGAACTTAGTATTCGTT